>ULSR01001198.1_pt1 | contig 34113 bp, 26 predicted proteins | sample 1956861 | NCBI WGS metagenome assembly ULSR01 (sample SAMEA4835713, study PRJEB28245) | human gut metagenome | biome: gut microbiome; material: fecal sample | place: Denmark | collected 2008 | reverse complement strand
TCCGACTGACAGACAGGCATAATCGAAAGGACGAAAACGCTTAATCCGACTAATGAAACGACTTAGGGAGTTCAAAACGTATGCAGCGTTTGAAAACCGGAGGAGACAACATCCTGTGGACAGGTGTTTGCTTGATATGTTACCCCTCCCCAAAAAGAATAATAACTAACCGAAAAACCGCCATCTCAATATAAAAGGAAACCCTTCTAATCAAGATGGCGGAATCAAGATATAAGAATAATTCTTTTATTCTTTATTTATTGACTGCCTGGTCAATGACTTCGATTTTTTTCAGTATCAAATCCAAATCAGCTTTCAGCTTTTCAACCTTACGATTCATTTCTGTTACCAGATTACTGCCTTTCTTTGACGAACTGGACAGGAATCCCAAGTTGTTCTCGTACGTTTGAATTTCATTTTTCATATTTTCATACGCACGAACCAGCTTTTCACGTTCACGGTATATATTACCTTCTTTACCAATGTTTGACTTGAAGTTACTCAACCTCTTCTGAGAAGCAGACAGGTTTAGTTTATCGAATAACTTATCGATTATTGCGTGATATTGCTTGTATAATTTATCTTTTTCCTTGAAGGGGACATGACCGATAGCATTCCATTCCTTCATTAGTTCGCGAATGGTATTACCGGCATCTTCATCAGGAGTCTCTTGAGCGTTGATTGCACTCAGCTTTTCGATAATTTCTTTCTTCTGTGCCATGTTTTCCTGCTCAACGGAACGCTGTGAAGAAGTAGCCTTGTTCTTTTGGTCAAAGAAATAGTCGCAAGCACCGATGAAACGCTTCCATATCATTTCCGAATATTTCTTTGGAACCGGGCCGATGGTTTTCCATTCCTTTTGCAATTTGCTCAATACTTCGGCAGTAGCCTTCCAGTCTGTGCTGTCTTTCAGTGCTTCAGCCTTTTCGCATAATTCTTTCTTCTTCTCCAAATTGCCGGACATATTTTCCTTGATAGACTTGAAGAATTCTGCTTTGCGTTTAAAGAATTCGTCGCATGCCGAACGGAAGCGTTCGAATATCTTCACATTCATTTTCTGCGGAGCATAGCCGATTGTTTTCCATTTGGCTTGCAGGGCAAGAACTTCCTGTGTCTTATTTTCCCAATCCTGGAAAGTGATGAATGTGTCATACTCCATTGTTTCCACAATTTCGCAAATGACGGTCTTTTCATCCAAGTTGCGTTGCTCTTTTTCTTTCAGTGCTTCGAAGTGCTGCTGGTGACGGCGGTTTACGGTTGTTGAAGCAGTCTTGAAGCGTGTCCAGATTTCTTCGCGCAATTCTTTGGCTACGGGGCCTGTATCACGGAATTCCTGATGCAGCTTTTGCAATTGGTGGAAAGCAGAAATGACGTCTTCTTCGTTGGCCAGTTTTTCGGCAGCTTCGCAAAGATGCAGCTTTATTTCGAGGTTTTTCTTGAAATCATATTCACGGAATTCATTGTTCAGCTTAATCAAATCGTAGAACTTTTCGGCGTAAAGTTGGTAACTCTTCCATAGTTCATTGATTTTGGCTGCCGGAACTTGCTTGATTTCATTCCATTCTTGCTGCAGTTTTTTGAATTCATTGTAGGCTTTGTTGGCGTCGTCGTGAGATTCGGACAGCTCTTTCAGTTTTTCAATAATGTTCAGTTTCTTCTGCAGGTTCTCTTCTCTTTCTTTTTCCTGCTCCGCAAGCATGGCACTTCTTTTCTCTTTGATGGAACTCATGGCTTCCTTGAAACGGCTTTCGGAGTCGTCTGAAGGCATTACAAATGTTTCGGGTGCTCCACCGGCTTCCATAAATGTTTTACGGGCCGCTTCCTGTTCTGCTTTGTGTAGCTTGTAGAAAGTTTGTTTCAGCAAGTCCAACTCTTGTTTGTCGGCATTGCAAGCATCCTCGTTGAGTTCTTTTAGACGTTCAATGACCTCTTCTTTGGTTTGTTTAGGTACATACATAGTGTCATTCTCTTCCGCTTGGGCGGGGGATGATACCAAAGTTTCGGGCGTCTTGTCCATCGGAACTTCGGTTAAAGGGCGATTAGTTTCATTCGAGTCCATCGTATAGATTTTTAAAGTGAGCTTTCTTGTTATAGCAACAATTTACAAATTAAAAGAAATAAATTAGAACTTCATACTATTTTGCCTGTTTTTTTTATTTTAGGCCGATAAATGTTGTATTTCGGGCACGAATCTCATTCTTTGTTACACTTAATATAATGATACAGAGTATGAAATCCGTGCCCGAAGCACATTATAAAGAAAGAGAATTACGATAGCAGTACCGTAATGCCCATATAAAGCATCATGCCTATGATGTCGTTGGTAATGGAGATAAACGGCCCCGTGGCGATGGCGGGATCTATTTTTAGTTTTTCGAGTGTCATGGGAACCAAGGTTCCGAAGATGGAGGCGAACATGACAACAGCAAATAAACTGACTGATACCGAGTAAGATACGGTGGCGGTTGCTCCGAAGCGGATGAAGTTATAAATATAAACCAACATGGAAATGATAGTGGCATTGATAACGGCTACTACTGATTCTTTAACAATCTGTTTCCATGTATTGTGGGCGTCCAGGGAGCTGTTGGCAAGTCCCTGAACCACTAGTGCGGAAGATTGTGTTCCCACATTTCCTCCCGTACCGCCGATTAGCGGGATATAGAGTGCCATTTCGGGGTGTGCTGCAAAGGTGCTGTCGAAGTTTCCCAAAATCATGGAGTTGCCGATGCCGCCAATCATTCCAATCAGCAGCCATGGAAGGCGTGCTGTGGTCTGGCGGAATACGCTGTCGTCCGTTTCTACGTCTTGGGACAAACCGGATGCCAACTGGTAATCGCGTTCTGCTTGTTCACGGACTTCGTCCATTACATCGTCTACGGTAATACGCCCCACTAGGCGGCCGATGCTGTCTACCACAGGAACTGCTACCAAGTCGTATTTTTCAATCAACTGAACCACTTCGTCTATCGGAGTGTCTACGTGCACCGAAAGCGGGTCTTTCTTCATTACATGCTTCACTTTGGAAACAGAAGGGCTGGTAATCATCTTTTTTAAGGGGAATACACCGCGTAGGCGTTCGTCGTCATCCACTACATATACATAATAGATTTCGTCCATGTCTTCTGCCTGAATACGCATTTCTTTCAGACATTCGGGCATACTCCAGTTTTCGTTAACGATGACCATTTCGGTACCCATCAAACCACCGGCAGTGTCTTCGTCGTATTTCAGCAAGTCGACGATGTCTCCTGCCTGTTCTATATCTTCGATGTGTGAAAGGACTTCTTCCTGTTTGTCTTCATCCATTTCACGGATGATGTCAACGGCGTCATCCGAGTCCATGTAGTCTACAAATCGCTTGGCGATTGTTTCGGAAGGAAGTATCTCCAGGAAATCCTTACGTGCGTCTTCGTCCATTTCGATGAGGACATCGGCAGCCGTTTCATTATCCAATAACAGATAAATGAACCGGGCTTCTTCGGCATCCAGTTCATTGCACAGTTCGGCAATGTCGGCAGGATGCAAGCCAGAGAGCAGTCCTTTCAGTTCCTCGGAGTTCTTTTGCTCGATAAGCTGTTCTACTTTTTCTAATTCCTCTTTATTCATCCTATTTTTCTTCCGTTAATATAAAATAAATAGGTTATTCCTTTTTGCTTGTTGCACCCTTGCGGGCGATGTCGTTGCCGCAATTTATGTCTGCTTTGTCTTTCAGGGCGGCTTCTACTCGGTTGGTCAGCTCGATAAATTCCTGTACCGATAACTGTTCCGGTCGTTTGTTGAATACCGAATCATTGCTTAGCGGATTTCCTTTTTCTAAAATTGAAGAGATGGAATTTCGCAAAGTTTTGCGCCGTTGGTTGAAAGTGGTCTTCACGATGAGTCTGAACAATTTTTCGTTGCATCCCAGTTCTTTCGTTTCGTTGCGTGTCATTCGGATAACGGCACTCTTTACTTTCGGGGGCGGATTGAATACATGTTCGTGCACGGTGAACAGGTATTCCACCTTATACCACGCTTGAATCAGGATACTCAGGATGCCATAAGTCTTGCTGCCCGGACCGGCGGCGATACGTTCGGCCACTTCTTTCTGAATCATTCCGGTGCAACAAGGAATCAGGTCTTTATAGTCCAACATCTTAAAAAAGATTTGACTGGATATATTATACGGATAGTTACCGGTGAGAACAAAGGGGTTGCCATTAAACACCTTCTCCAGTTTCAGCTTTAAAAAGTCATCTTCTATGATGTTCCCTTCCAAAGCGGGGAAGTTCTCACGCAGATAGGCAACTGACTCAAAATCAAGCTCTACCACTTTTACTTCACGTCCTTTTTCCATCAGGAATTGGGTTAATACTCCCATGCCCGGTCCCACTTCGAGAATAGGTAAACCGGGACATTCGTCCACCGTATCGGCTATATCTTTTGCAATACTCAGGTCTTTAAGAAAGTGCTGTCCCAGAAACTTTTTTGGTTTGACTAATCCCATTCCGTTATTTTTCTATCATTAATAAATAGGTTTATTTCGCTAAGATAGTATCTTTGCATCGTGCAAAGGTAAACATTATAAATTTAAAATACGTTGATTTTGGAAGGAACTCATATAAAAAAGATTGTAAAAAAGAGCCTGCAGATACTGCTTCCGTTGGTTTTGGGAGCTGCGATAATGATATGGATGTACCGTGGATTTAATTTCGGGCATGTGTGGGAGGTATTGGATGGCGGGATGAATTATAGTTGGATGCTGCTTTCACTGGTATTTGGCGTGTTCAGTCACATCTTCCGGGGGTGGAGATGGAAACTTACATTGGCTCCGTTGGACGAGCATCCCAAAACATCAGACTGTGTGTATGCTGTTTTTGTGTCGTATGCTGCCAATCTGATTGTTCCTCGTGTGGGTGAAATCTCTCGTTGCGGCATTTTGGCAAAGTATGACGGCACTTCTTTTTCCAAGTCTTTGGGGACGGTGGTAACAGAGCGTCTGATTGATACCCTCTGTGTAGCTTTGATAACGGGGGTGACATTGTTGCTGCAAGCCGGTGTGTTCGCTACTTTTTTCAAAGAGACAGGAACTGATACGCGGGCGCTGACCGATGTATTGACCTCTGCCCATTTCTACATTATTATAATATGTGTTTTGGCTGTCTGTGTGCTGGCCTTTTTTCTGATAAGGAATGTGGCGGTGTTTGCAAAGGTGAGAGGTATCCTGCATAATGTGTGGGTTGGTATCCTTTCGTTGAAAGATGTGAAGCAGATGCCACTTTTCATCTTCTATACCGTTGCCATTTGGGTTTGTTATTTCCTACAATTTTACGTGTCCTTCTTTTGTTTTGATTTCTCGGACAATCTGAGCATCATGGCTGCGCTGGTGATGTTTGTTGTCGGTAGCATTGCGGTCGTTGTTCCTACTCCTAACGGGGCAGGCCCGTGGCATTTTGCGGTCATAACCATGATGATGCTCTATGGAGTAGGTAAAGAAGATGCAGGAATTTTTGCACTATTAGTGCATGGAATACAAACCTTTTTATTAATTTTGTTGGGAATATATGGATTAGCGGCTTTGCCGTTCACTAATAAAACTAAGAAGTTATGAGTACAATTCTCTCTCTTGCTCCGCAGAACGTGTGGAAGCATTTCTATTCATTGACTCAGGTTCCCCGTCCTTCGGGCCATCTGAAGAAGATTCAAGAGTTCTTGCTGAACTTTGGAAAAAGTATCGGCGTAGAAACATTTCAAGACGAAGCAGGTAATATCATCTATCGTAAACCTGCTACTCCCGGTATGGAAAACCGTAAGAAAGTAATTCTTCAGTCACACATGGATATGGTGCCCCAGAAGAATAACGATACAGTACATGATTTTGAAAACGATCCCATCCAGACTTATATCGATGGCGATTGGGTGAAAGCCAAAGGTACTACATTGGGGGCCGACAATGGTATGGGTGTAGCTGCTATTATGGCTATTTTAGAGGACAAGACACTGACACACGGACCGTTGGAAGCATTGATTACCGCCGATGAAGAAACAGGAATGTTTGGTGCATTCGGTTTGAAACCGGGGACAGTGGATGGCGATATCTTGTTGAACCTTGATTCGGAAGAAGAAGGCGAATTATATATAGGTTGTGCAGGTGGTGAAGATTTGACAGCCACTTTGGAATACAAAGAGGTAGAAACCGATTCTAATGATATTGCTTTGAAAGTGACCTTGAAAGGACTTCGCGGCGGTCACTCCGGCCTTGAAATCAACGAAGGCCGTGCCAATGCCAATAAGTTGATGGCACGTTTTATGAATCAGGTGATTACTTATGATGAGGCATGTCTGGTATCATGGCAGGGCGGAAATATGCGTAATGCCATTCCCCGTGAGTGCGAAGTGGTGATTACTGTTCCGGCTGAAGAAGAAGCTGATGTGATGGAATATGTACAAGAGTGCGAGGCTTTGTGGAATGAAGAATACCACGTGCACGAAACTCCAATCAGCTTTAAGGCGGAGCGTGTCGAACTGCCTGCAATGATGGTTCCCGATGAAATCAGAGATAATCTGGTTGATGCTCTCTATGCTTGTCAGAACGGTGTATCACGCATGATTCCGACTATTCCTGATACCGTGGAAACATCTTCCAACCTGGCTATTGTCACTATCGGTGGCGGTAAAGCGGAAATAAAGATTTTGACCCGCAGCTCACGCGACTCTATGAAGGACTACCTGAATACTTCTTTGGAAAGCTGTTTCTCTATGGCTGGTATGGAAGTGACACGCACAGGCGGTTATTCCGGTTGGGAGCCGAATGTCGATTCTCCTATTTTGAAAGCAATGAAGGAGTCGTATAAGGCACAGTTTGGCAAGGAACCGGAAGTGAAAGTGATTCATGCCGGTTTGGAATGTGGTATTATCGGTGCTGTTGTTCCGGGTTTGGATATGATTTCATTCGGGCCTACCCTGCGTTCTCCTCATTCACCCGACGAACGTTGCTATATTCCTTCGGTTGCCAAGTTCTATGATTTCGTAGTGGCAACATTGGGCAATACGCCGGTCAAAGAATAAAGAATATCAATTCATTTAGATAGTTGCAGATGAGGCTGGATTCTTAGAATTCAGCCTCGTTTGATATTAAGTCCATGCTTATACCTTCATAGTCGGTTGATTCCGAAAGGATGGCTGCTGAATATTGCAGAAAATCCGTTCTCCCTTGTTTTGTTAATTTAACTATTAATTATGCAGTGCTGAACTACATAATGCGTTTCTTTGTTAAAGGAACAATTAAAGACGAAGCTTATGAATACTCGTTATTATTTTCTGATAGTGCTCTTGGCAATGAGTTTATTTGCTCCATTGCATGCACAAACTTATGATAAAATGTGGAAAGAGGTAGAACAACTTCAAAAGAAAGACCTTCCTAAGTCTGTGGTGTCCGCATCGATGAAAATTTATGATAAGGCGAAGGCTGAGCGTGATGTACCGCAAATGATGAAGGCTTATCTGACCGCCATGCAATATCGCGCTCTGGTCACTCCCGACAGTTTGGAGGCGGATATCAGAGAGCTGGAAAATTGGGCAAAACAAACAGAAAAGGTAGAGGACAGGGCTGTGCTTTATTCCATCTTAGGTGAGTTGACTATCTCGAAAGATATAAAGCGGGGTTTTAATTTCCTGCAGTCTTCACTGAAAGACCGAGACTTGTTGGCGGGTTGTTCGGTGGAAAAGCTGAAGCCGATGGCAAAAGTCGGAGAAATGAGCAGGCGCTATTTCCATGATAATCTGTATGATTTGCTGGCGCGTCGTGCCCTCTTGCTGATGAAGCAAAACAAATGGAAAGCTGCTTCTGTCGGGAATCAGACCAACACATTGCCGACACAGGTGAAGGATATAAAGAGCTTTATGGCATATACGGTAGTGCCGGTGTCCGATTGTGATTTTGTGGCGGCGATTCTGCAGAATTACCGTTCGCTCTTGACACTGTATGATACACCCAAGTATCGTTCGGCATGGATATTGACCGGAATCGGAACACTGGATTATCTGTTTGATACATTCAATCAGAATTTCTCTAATGAGGATTGCCAAAGGGAATTACGTTCTTGGATAGCCGGATATCCCGGTGAGGAGGCCGGAGCTGAAGTTTATCTGGCGCTGTCGGACTACTTGCAAAAGCAAAACAATCAGGTGGAGCGCCTGAAAGTGGTACGTGAGGGAATTTCCAAATACCCCCGTTATGTAGGTGTCAACCAACTGAAAAATATAGAAAAGGAAATTTTGAATCCTTTCCTGTCGCTGGAGGTGTCTTCGGCTTATCCGGGCAAAATGCAAGAGTTGAAAGTAAACTATAAGAATTTGAACGGCTTTACCTTGCAGCTGTATAAGATTGACTTGCCTGTCACTTCTGTGATGTGGGCTAGTAATATGAAAAATTTCGTTGCGAAGTATGGTAAGTTGCAAAAGGAGGAGTACTTTCCGTTGAAAGGGACTGCCGATTATTTGCCGGTTGATACTACGTTGCGGATTCAGGCTCCGCAGCCGGGTATATATTACTTGAAGGCTGTGCCAAAAGGAAAAGTCGGCGAATCAGGCGGAACATTGATGTATGTCACTGCCTTGAGAGTGATTTATCGTCCCTTGCCTGGCGATGATTTGGAATTGGTAGTGGTGGATGCCGAAAGCGGACATCCTGTGCCTGATGCCGAAGTGGTGGTTTATACCGGTACGGACGGACGTTTCATGCCATCGCAAACCTATCCGGCTGATAAAGAAGGTACACTGAAGCTCGGCTTCCCCGACAAGAAGAGGACTATTATGTATAATGCCCGTACGATGGGCGATACGGCTATGCCGATTACTGATTTGTGGAAGCAGATTTATTATGCTCCTTCGGAGGAATATGAACAGGAAATATTGAATCTGTTCACAGACCGTTCCATCTATCGTCCGGGACAAACGGTTTATGTTTCGGGCATTGCATATAAACAGCAGCAGGATGACACTCAGGTATTGGCCGATAAAAAATATACGGTGACGCTGTATGATGTCAATAATAATAAGGTGGGCGAGGTGAAGGTGACAACCAACTCGTTCGGGTCTTTCAGTGGTCAGTTCACACTGCCTTCTCCCTGTCTGACCGGTTACTTCAGGTTGCAGGCCGGTTCTGCTTCCGGCGGTTTCAGGGTGGAAGAGTATAAACGCCCTATGTTTGATGTGACTTTTGAACCGGTCAAGGCCGAATATCAAATAGGCGATTCTGTGCTCCTTACCGGTGTGGCAAGAACATTTGCGGGTGCTCCGGTGCAGAACGCGAAAGTGAATTATAGTATCAGCCGTTCTTTCTCTTGGGTCTGGCGGTCTATGGGGCCCCGGTCTGCCGTTTGGAACGGAGAAACGACAACAGATGCCGAAGGTAAATTTACAGTTCCGGTACATTTTGAGGTGGACTCTGATGTGAGAGACGGTGCGGCATGGTATTATACTTATCAGGTACAGGCGGATGTGACCGACGGTGCGGGTGAAACGCAACAGGCCAATCTGTCGTTGCCATTGGGTAAGACTTCTGTTGTGCTGGCTATCGAGGGCTTGTCTGCACAGACAGTGAAAGAGAAAGCCCGGGAATTGACCTTTTCTGCCACTAACTTATCGGGAGAACCGGTAGACACGGAGATTGTTTATCAGGTGTTTAAATCCAATGACAGGAATAATAAAACCGGTGAGAAGGTGTTGCAGGCTACGACCGCATCCAATAAAAAGTTTCTGCCCGAAGCATTGTACCGACTTCCTTCCGGCTCTTATGTCCTGAGGATTTCGGCTAAGGATACGCTGGGCAGAGAAAGTACGGCATCCCAAGACTTTCTGTTGTTCTCGCTCGACGACAAACGGCCGCTGATACCCACCGCTGATTGGTTCTATCAGGACGGAGAGGAATTTGAAGGAGATTCTCCGGCTACTATCTATGTTGGCAGCAGTGAAAAGAGTATCTATCTTCTTTATGATGTCTTTTCCGGCAATAAGCGGGTGGAAAGCAGACGCGTGCAGTTCTCCGATTCCATTGTCAGCTTCCCTCTTACTTACAAGCAGGAGTATGGAAATGGGGTAATGGTAAGTGTCGCTTTTGTGAAAGACGGACAACTTTATACGCACTATGCACAGATTACCAAACCTGAACCGGACAAGGAATTGCAGTTGAAGTGGAATACGTTCCGCGATAAGCTCCGTCCCGGTCAGCAGGAAGAATGGAAACTGAGCGTGCTTTATCCCGATGGTCGTCCGGCCGATGCCGAATTGTTGGCTACGATGTACGATGTCTCTTTGGATCAGTTCTATAAGCATGACTTTTTCTTCCGTTTGAACTTCAACCGTCGCATGCCACATTCCCAATGGAACAGATGGTATGCACGGACTGAATATATCTATGTCAATTTCCCCTTCAAGAGTTTGAATACCTCTTCATTCTCTTATAGTGAATTGCTGGTTCCGGGCATCAGAAATGTTGTGCCTTATGCCATGAAGGGCTTGTCTGGTGCTGTTAATTATGCACGGCGAGCGAAGTTGATTACTACCCAATCGGAAGCTGCGGTTGCCCAAGATGTGGTGCTTGAAAATGTGGTATTTGAGGAAGAAGTGGTTCCTTTCGAGAACGCGAAGATGATGGATGCGGGTGCTTTGGAAGAAACAGGAAACGTGCAGGTGCGTCAGAACTTTGCCGAAACAGCGTTCTTCTACCCGCAGCTGCGTACCAATGGGCAGGGTGAGGTCAGCATCTCGTTTGTATTGCCCGAAAGCTTGACAAAATGGAAGTTTATGGGGCTGGCACATACCAAGGAGGTGGACTACGGCCGGATAGAGGCGACTGCTACTGCCGCCAAAGAGTTCATGATTCAACCCAATATGCCGCGTTTTGTCCGTGTGGGCGATAAGGCAAACATAGCAGCTTCACTGATTAATCTGTCGGATAAAGTTGTGAGCGGTACAGTCAGAATGGAACTTTTTAATCCTGAAACAGAGAAGGTTCTCTATGCTCAAAAACAGAAGTTCGGAGTGAAAGCGGGAGAAACAGGCAATGTGAACTTTACTTTTGACGTCACTGATAAATATACCATATTGGCATGCCGCATGGTGGCCGACGGAGATACGTTCAGTGATGGCGAGCAGCGATATATCCCGGTGTTGACGGATAAACAATGGGTGACGGAAAGTGTGTCGTTGGATGTTAACGGCAAAGGAAGTTATACTTTCTCATTGGAACATCTGTTTAATAACCACAGTCGTACGGCATCCGGCCAGAAGATGACAGTGGAATTTACGAGCAATCCCGTATGGTATGCTGTCATGGCATTGCCGGTGGTTGCGGTTCCGCAGGGAGAGGATGCCTTGTCGTGGGCTTCAGCTTATTATGCGAATGCGTTGGCCGAGTTCATTGTGAGTTCAAATCCGCGTATCAAGCAGATATTTGACAGTTGGCTGGCACAGGGAGGCACAAAGGAAACCTTCATGAGCCGGTTGCAAAAGAATCAGGAGCTGAAGAACATATTGCTGGCAGAGACGCCGTGGCTGACCGAAGCTATGAATGAAGAAGAACAACGCCAACACATTGCCACCTTGTTTGATTTGAATACGATGAGTAATAAATTGTCTGTCTGCGTGGCGCGTTTGAACGAGTTGCAGAATGTTGATGGTGCGTGGAGCTGGTACAAGGGTATGTCGGGCAACCGCTATATGACTACTCAGATAGCGGAAATGTTGGCTCGCCTGCAGGTAATGACCGGTGGAAAACTGAACCAAGACCTCTCTGCCATGTATCAGAAAGCATTAAACTATCTTGCTGTGCAGGCCGAGAACGAATATAAGGCAATGAAAGAAGCCGAAAAGAAAGGCGTGACGAAGGTTAGTCCCTCAGAACAGACGCTTCAATATCTGTATATCTGTGCATTGAACGGTAAAGCCGGGGCAAAAGCCGGTGTGAACCGTTACTTCATCAGTAAGTTGAGTGCACAAGCGGCTGACCTGACCATTTATGGCAAGGCGCTCTCTGCCATTGTTTTACAACAGGCCGGAGAAACGGCAAAGGCGAAAGAGTTTATGCAGTCACTTATGGAGTATTCGGTGGTGACAGAAAAGATGGGACGTTATTTTGATACTCCCAAGGCGCATTATTCTTGGTTCAGTTACAAGATTCCGACCGAAGTCGCTGCAATGGAGGCAGTGCAATATATTACCAAAGATGTGCAGGTGTTGAATCAGATGAAACGCTGGCTTTTGAAAGAGAAGCAAACGCAGACTTGGGATACCCCCATTGCTACAGTGAATGCTGTATATGCCTTGCTGAATTCGGGTACGGACTTATTGGCAAACTCTGATGCCGTGAAAATTACTTTGGGAAAAGAAGTGATTCAGACATCGGCGGAAGAACCGATTGGCTATCTCAAGAAGGTGGTGGAAGGCAATGTGATGAATCTGAAGAAGGTGACAGTGGATTGTGAAGGCAGCGGCATGGGCTGGGGAGCTGTGTATGCTCAATATCTGGAGAATATGAATCGGGTGGGTGAGCAAAGTAACGGCTTGTCCATCAGCCGCAGTCTTTATAAAGGAGAGACACTCATAAAGGAAGGTGCTTTGTTGGATGTAGGTGATAAGATTACCGTTCGTTTGACAGTAAAGGCAGACCGGGATATGGATTTCGTACAGATTAAAGATGAGCGTGCCGCCTGTATGGAACCGTTGGCAACATTGTCCGGTTATCGTCTGGGCACAAACCTGGGGTATTATCAAGTGACGAAAGATGCTTCCATCTCTTTCTTTATCAATCAAATGCGTAAAGGAATGTATGTGATAGAGTATCAGGTGTATGTGACCCGTTCAGGAGAATATCAGTCTGGGATAGCGACGATTCAGTCGGCTTATGCACCCGAGTTCGGCGGGCATACAGGAGGATATAAAGTAGTAGTGAAATAACAAGGTAAGGGGCGGAATTTTAAAGTTTCTGCCCCTTATCACTATTCTTATTTTGAGATATCCGCTTGTTTTTTGACGCTACGGCCGCCATCATATTCCAATCGGAAATCAAAGTTTCCTATTGTTCCGTAGAAGTATCCGCCATTGATATGCGGATAATCGATAACGATAGACTGCCCGGTGTTGTAGTCTATGTATAACCGTCCGTTTTCAATAAACCAGTCGAATTTATAAGTGTCATAATATTCGAAGGGAGGAGTGGCATAATAGACATCTTCCGTTCCCACACCGTGGTCGGGACGAGAGCCGGATGTGAATGTGATATAGCTGTCAAGAGCATAACCGTCAAAGTCGCTAGCGCCCATATCGCCGAACCATGTTACTCCATACAATCCCGACAAATCAAAGCCGATATCTTCGTCGCTCTCACAGGAAGAAAAACCGAGCGTGACAACTAGTGCAGCCAGTATAAATAGATAATTCTTCAATGTTTTCATAATATTCCAGTTTGTGATTCTAATCTTTTTGTTTTAACACCTTGTAATGCAAAGATAATACTTTTTTTCCTTACCTTTGTTACTTTAAACGAAGAATTTAGATTGGTATGAAATACATAATGCTGATAATAAGTATGTTGCTGGGGGCGGGGCTCTCAGCCTTTGCGCAGCCAAAAGCCTCTTTTGATAAAACAACGCATGAATTTGGAACCATTTTATGGAAGAATCCGGCGACGGCAACTTTTAAAATAACAAATAAAGGCGATAAGCCGTTAGTGATATCCAATGTCACCACATCCTGCGGATGTACCGTTACCGACTGGACTAAATCTCCTATCCTGCCGGGTAAAACGGGCGAAGTCAGTTCTACGTTTGACGCCAAGGCGCTCGGCCGTTTCCAGAAGAGTATCGGCATTTATTGTAATGCATCAGACAAGCCTATTTATTTGGCTTTTCGCGGAGAAGTGACTGCCGACCCTAAGAATTATACCTTTACCCATCCTTATCAAATCGGTGCAATCCGTCTGAATAAGGAAGAAATAGAGTTCGACGATGCGAACAGGGGAGATAAACCGACCATGGAATTGCTGATAGCCAATACCTCGGACAAGGTCTATACGCCTGTGTTGATGCATCTTCCTCCTTATTTGAGTGCGGTGGCCACTCCCGACAAGCTGGGACGTAACCGCACCGGAAAGATAAAGGTGACCCTTGATACCGAAAAACTTCCCAAACTGGGACTGACTACCGCTTCGGTCTATCTGTCTCGTTTCCCCGGAGACAAGGTGGGGGAGGAAAATGAGATTCCGGTTTCGGCTGTACTGTTGCCTGATTTCTCTCATATCAGTCAGCAGGAACGCCTGAATCCTCCCGTTATTCATCTTTCTGCCAAAGAGCTGGTCATGGGAGAATTGGCCGCTGACGAGAAACGCTCGCAGACGATTATAGTGAAGAATGTGGGTAAGTCTAATTTGGAAATACGTGATTTGCAAGTGTTCAACTCTGCTTTGGGAGTGCAGTTGAAGAAACGTACCTTGAAGCCGGGAGCGACGACTAAGATGAAGATTACGGCTTATGGACATAACCTCAAGAAAGTGAAAGGCTCACCTCGTGTCTTGGTGATAACGAATGACCCGAACAGCCCGAAAATAATTATCAAAGTGAAAGTAACCTCAAAGAAATAGCTATGGAACATCCTGAGAATAGTGAAGAATACAAAGGGTTGGTTGTTAATGCGGGCATTGAACAACCGTCCATCGTGAATCCTTATTTGAAATTCCGCAAGAAACCGCGCCGTCGTGAGTTCTCTGTGGGAGAGTATGTAGAAGGTATTGTGAAAGGTGACGTGACTGTCTTGAGCCAGGCTGTGACTCTGGTCGAGAGTGTGAAACCCGAACATCAGGCTATCGCTCAGGAGGTGATAGAAAAATGTCTGCCTTATTCCGGTCAGTCGATTCGTATCGGAATCAGCGGAGTGCCGGGCGCCGGCAAGAGTACTTCCATCGATGTATTCGGGCTGCATGTGCTTCAGCAAGGAGGAAAGTTGGCTGTCTTGGCTATTGACCCCAGCAGTGAACGTTCCAAAGGCAGTATTTTGGGCGACAAAACCCGCATGGAAAAATTGGCAGTTCATCCCAATGCTTTTATTCGCCCCAGTCCGTCGGCAGGCTCATTGGGCGGTGTGGCACGAAAGACTCGTGAAACGATTATCCTGTGCGAAGCAGGAGGGTTTGATAAGATATTCGTCGAAACGGTGGGAGTCGGTCAGAGTGAAACAGCGGTACACTCGATGGTGGACTTCTTTTTACTGATTCAGTTGGCGGGTACGGGTGATGAATTGCAAGGCATCAAACGAGGTATCATGGAGATGGCGGATGGCATTGTCATCAACAAGGCCGACGGCAATAACATAGAGAAAGCGAAACTGGCAGCGAGCCATTTTCGGAATGCGCTGCACCTGTTCCCGGCACCTGATTCGGGATGGTCGCCCAAAGTCCTGACTTATTCGGGCTTTTATGGCTTGGGCATCAAGGAGATATGGGATATGGTTGATGAGTATTTTGCTTTTGTGAAAGCGAACGGCTATTTTGAACAGCGCCGTAACGAACAGGCAAAATACTGGATGTACGAGTCTATCAACGAGCACCTGCGCGACAGCTTTTATAATAATGAGACAATAGCTTCTATGCTGGCTGTGAAGGAAGAGGAAGTGTTGAACGGAAAGTTGACTTCTTTTGTTGCGGCAAAGAAGTTGCTGGACGCTTATTATGATACGTTGAAGTGATACGGTAAAGGGAGTGTATCAAAACTTTTCTTTTATCGAAGGGAGTGTGTCAAAATTAAACCAGCCTATCCAATCGTCAGTTGTAGGGGCAGGGTTTGCCTGCCCGAAGACACAAAGTAAACTGTTTTCGGGCGAGCGAACCTCGCCCCTACGAACTAAACGACAGCATTATCCAGGTTTTGACACCCCCTTTTGGCTTATGAGAGTTTCGAGACACCTTCTTTATTGTGTTGGCATGTTTTTATGGAATCATTATTTTCTGATGCCGCACTTCCGTTCCGTTCGAAATGCTTAAGTGATAAACTCCCGAAGCCCATGAGTACGACATCAGGTTAGTAGGGTCCGGGTTATAATAGTCACCATTGGCATCTGTTCCTGTGGCTATGTATTCTCCAAAAATATTCCATTCACAAGGACCGGTGGGAGTATCGGTCAGAATCAATATAGTCACTTCCTAATAAATAGAAATTGATTTTTGCAGAAGCGTAATAACCATTTAAATTAGTTATGACTGTTTGCGCTACTTCCTCTTTATTAAATCCCACTCCGCTAGAACTTCTAATGACATGGATATAAATATTTAAGGTATAAATGCTATTGTTATTAAAAACGCGAGGAGTATTGAAATACCATGCCGGTGGGTCTGTTTCTATCGTTCCACAAGAAAAACTTTCAGGGATTGAACGGCTGACAATGTTTGAAGGAGATTCTTCTGTAGAAGTCATTTCCTCTAGTTCTTCACTGCAACCATATAGAACAAGTAGCCGTGCATAATGCAAGCAGATAAGTAAAAAGTTTGTTCATAGTATTATGCATTTAAAATTAATTGTTTCGTATCAATTAGTAGGGACTTTCTGCCGGTTCTCTTTTCTGAATGTCTTTTAGATGGAGAGAGTAAATGTCAGTACCACCATGGCAACCTGTTATAGGCAATCTCGCTTCATAATATAAATATAAAAGGGTGCCACTGAAGGTAACATCACCTTCATAAGCCTTGTATTCATCCTTCATGTTTTCAATTAAAAAAGATATACTATCTTCATCTCCTGTTTGGAATTCCGGTTCGTCAACAGGGTAGATTATCCATCTTTTAAGGGAATTATCATACCTTAAATGTCCTTTCAAATTCTCTCTTTCAAAAGGTTCTTGTTTTTCCTCCGGATAAATCCGTTTTACATCTCTGTCATCATCGCTGCAACCGTATGCTCCAACGAGCAGGCATAACACGAATAAATAATTTAAAATCTTCTTCATAAAGGTGGTGATTAAAAGGTTAATAATGTTTTTCTTTTATTTTATATAATGCAGCAGAATGTAAAATACTGCGTCTGGTCGTATGATTTTTATTAAAATGCATTGATAATAAATGATTTATAAAGTAGTACCAAAATTAAAGAGCTTTCGAATGAAACTTGAACAGGCTCTAAAAGACTAAAGTGTTTTATCAAAAGATTAAGGAGTTTTTAGCAAAGACCTTAGTCTTTTTTTTAAACTCCAAGGTCTTTTGGGAGGGGCGTTATAGTGCTGAAAAACAGATTTAATGTGTTGATAAACAATGCTTTGAATGCTTGTTCCTGTCTAGTTGGAAAATGGTGCTGGGTTTGCAAAGTGGTGATGTAGTCAAAGTGTTGAATAACAGTGTGTTGACTGTCTTATTTAGGCTCACTAGGTCCAGGGACCACCTTTATGCTTTTGTGACCCCGAATTTGTGCTCTTGAAAGAGGTTATTTTGTTGTTTATCAGTGGTTTTTCTTCGTTAAAAGCGGACAAACCATAGTCTTTATGAGAAATAAGTATACATTTCAATCATATTGTCACGTTTCTTGCATTTTGCTTGTAGGGGCAGACCCATGTGTCTGCCTGAATGTATTCCGAATAGTGTATTTAGAACGCCATAACAACCAAAATCAATCAGAAATACCTAAATATAAACCTTTAATTGTCAACACATTCCAAGATTTAACACTTTTCGGCTGCCTTTTGATGCTTCCCAAATTTCCACATATTTTTGAGACATATTTCTGACGTGGAGAATTTGCGGAGCTTATTTTTTGTCACATCGTGCAGGGAGTTGACAAGGGTTTACAACCGTTTACGATGAGCGACAATTTCCGCCTCGGTATGTAGCGATAGTCACATCGTGTGGAAATGCGACAACGGTTGACTACTGTTTACATACGTTTACCACTTCAGGGATATATAAAGTGAGAAGTAAACAAGTAAACGATAAAGCAGTATGAAAGCAACCAAGAAATGCCAATTTTGCGGCAAACCGTTTGTGACCCGGAGCGAGATGCAAAGGTATTGCAGCGAGGCTTGTCAGGCAGAAGCCAAGCGAGCCAGGACAGCGCAGAAGAACAACCTCTTCAAAGTCGCCCGGCCACTCATGGAGATACAGCATCAGGAGTATCTCACCTTTTCCAAAGCAGCCACGCTCATGGGCTGTTCCCGACAGTACATCTATAAACTGGTAGCCACCGGCAAGCTGAAAGCCTCACGCATCAGCAACCGCATGGCGATTATCCGCCGAACCGACATCGAACGGATGCTGGAAGGTAATCCCTATCACCGTATCTTACCCGGAAACACCTCCACACCGAGAAAGTCCGCTTCATCTTCCCAATCCCCCAAAAGGGAGATAAGGGAAAAGGAAAATGATGAAGTGCCGGACTTCTATTCAGGTGAAGAGGTGATGACCCTTTATAAGGTAAAGCAATCTTGGCTTTATAGCTTCGCCAAGCGTAACCGCATCCCCATCTGCCGCATCGCAGGAAAGAACTATTACAGCAAAAGGCATATTGACGAGTTCTTCGGTGTGGCAGTTGATATCAGCAAGATTACCGACTGGCTCCTGATCGAAGAGGTGGAGGAACTGTTCGGCATGAAGCCTTCCGCACTCTGGGCATACGCCTACCGCCACAAGATACCCACCAAAAGGGAATACGGACGTACCTACTACTCCAAATCCCATCTGGACGAGCTGCGCAGAACCGACCTCGTGAACGATGAACGCTACTACACCGTGGAACAGGTACAGCAGATTTACGGTTTCTCTTCCGCCAACATCTGCCATATCGTCAAGGTGAAGCACATCGAAAAGGTAAAGGTGGGTGTGAAGAACCTGCTTCTGCGTTCCGATGTGGAGCGTGTCATGGCAGAGAGGAACAGGCAACCGTGAACAACCTGCATTATCGGGAAATTATTTCAAAATGATTGCCCGTGACATTTCTCACGGTTGTTTCACGTTGTTCCTTTGCCGTCGAAAGTTCGGGAAACTCCCACAAACGTACTATTAATTAAAACAGAATCTATATGAGTAAATGCAAGACAGTGACCTTGCGCAAGCGCAAGATTAAGAACGGGACGCAGTATTCGCTGTGCCTGGACTATTATCCCGGCTACCGTGACAACACCACCATGAAGGTGATAACACGCGAAGCCTTGGGTATTTACATTTTCGCCAAGCCTGCCAACCAGCATGAGCGTGATTTCAACACACGCATGATGAAGAAGGCGGAGATACTGCGTAACCAACGCTACGAAGCTATCTTCAACGAAAACCACGGCTTCTTTGACAAAGCGAGGATGAGAGGCGATTTCCTTGCCTACTTCAAGGAGTTGGCAGACAGGAAAAACACCAAGTGGCAACACGTTTACAAGCACTTCGAGCGGTTTGTGAACGGCAGATGTACCTTTGAAGAGGTGGACGTGGACTTGTGCCGCAAGTTCATGGAATACCTGCTTGATGCCCCCCAATCCATACACATCGGCCGGAAGCTGCATATCAACTCCGCAGCCGGGTACTGGTCAACTTTCCGTGCCGTGCTCCACACCGCCTACCGTGACAGGAAGATAAAGGAGAATCCCAACGGATTCCTGGACCGCATCGAGAGTATCCCTACCATGAGGGAGCATCTGAGTCAGGAGGAACTGATACGGCTTGCCGAAACGCCCTGTGAAGAGGATGTGTTGAAGAGGGCATTCCTTTTCGGCTGTCTGACCGGGCTGAGAAAGAGCGACATCAGGCAGCTTACTTGGCAACAGATACAGCCGTACACCAACGGCAAGATGTTCGTGACCACCCGTATGCAGAAAACGAAGCAGATTGTGCACAACCCTATCAGCGATGAAGCCTACGGATTGCTCGGAGAACGGGGCGAGGGACTTGGCTTTGACGGTTTTAAGGACAAGATGCTGCAAGGACCGTTGAAACGGTGGCTATTGGCAGCAGGCATAACCAAGAAGATAACCTTTCACTGCACAAGGCATTCGTTCGGAAGCCTGCACGTGGAAATGGGTACTGACATGCCTGTCATTCAAGCCTATTTAGGGCACAAGAACATTACCACCACACAGATTTATTCCAAGATGGCGGCACAGCAGATGTGCGATGTGGTGGACAAGATAACCTTGAAACGCAAGGAAGCGTAAGGCGGTTTCAAGTCGCAGGATATTCAGGGGAGCGGTTATTGCGTATAAATACCTAAACCGCCCCCTGCTCTTGATAATCCCCCCTTGCAAACCCATATATACACACATCAACAAACAAAATATCATTTGTTACATTAAATAATCCCCTTTGCAATATCATCTATAAAACTCGTTTCTTGCCAAAAGAAAAAAGCGCTGTTAAAAAACGAACTATACATACTTTTTCTTTTGACTGCAATAACAAGCTAAAATATCCATAAACTAATCTCGGCGGAATAATCCCCGATATGCCTTATCTTTGTGAGCCGGGGATTACAAAGGTCAAAAAAGTAATTTCCCTCTTTTGATCTCTGTTTGAAGACAAACTAAGGTTAAATAAAATAAATCTTCAATTTTTGGCAAAAAAAACAAGTGGATTTTCGAAGCTTCTATCTTTTAAGCCATAGACTATCAACGAGTTATATATTGTAAACCAATTACAACCATACGGAGAATATATCAGTGTTCATGTGTTAAAACCATATTTCTGCGGGTAATGATTTAGCAACCGTTCTTCTAATTGGCTCTACTTTTCTTTGCTTTTTCAGCATTTTTAGTTTGATATCACCTGACACTGTAACTACACTGATGTCAAGTTTTTAGCGCCATCCTCCCATTCTTCGAGGTTATTCCATAGATTTTTCGTATTTTCGCGCCCCAATTTTATAACATTTGTTTTTAATCAATAATTAAAGTACCGAAACGCAATGAAAAAAAACTTTTTTTCACTGATGATGCTGGGGATCGGCCTGCTGCTGATGACCGGTTGTACGGATGCGACCCCCGAACTTGAAACTCCAAAGGAGCCGGAAAAAGAAGAAAACGGACTCCCAATCAATGTGGCCATAAGCCATTACAACAACGAAAACACCTATTATTTGCTCAACGATGATGAGCCGGCGGAAGTGTTTTTCAATGCCAGCCAGCGCTACTTCTACGTAGACGAGCCTCTCCAATTCACCGTCGAAAAGGATGGGTGGTTCCAGTTGCGGTTCTACAGTCCGCGTGCCCTGCCCAATGTGACCATCTGGGCTAAGTTGGAGGGTTATGACGATGAGTTCAAACTCTTTGTCTTCGAGAAAATCATGCCCTTCCAGCAGTTCCGCATGCAACTCCCGTTTGCCAAGGAAGACGTCATGGTCACTACCCGCAATGGCAAGCGGATTCAGATCATGGCAAACGAGCATATTTCGCACGAGAACCTTTCATTCAGGATTGAATGCGATGCCCCCTATTACAAGACGTTGAAGTCCATCAAAAGCCACTGTAAAATCTGGTTTGGCCGCTACCACGCCAACCAAGACATCTGGAGATGGCCTGTGCGTGCGTACCATACACGCGAGGCAGTTGCCATCGCCCTGAACATGTTCTACATGTTCTCGTCCGATGAATTCGCCCAAGCGCTGCACGAATACGGTCACCTATACAACAATGCCAACAAAACTCCCATCGACAAGAATGAAATACTCCGCCGCGCCATCAACCACGGAGGGCTTTGTTTTGGCCGGGTAAGTGGCGTTCTCGGTACAGGAGGAGGAAACACGTACGGACTAAGCGAAGGTGTGTACATCGGTCACTATCCCGATGATATAGGCGACCCACACACCCTTTTCCACGAATTCGCCCACTGCATGGGTTATGGTCATGACGGCAACATGACCTACGAAAACGGCGGTACCGGCTGGACTCCCTTGTGTCAAAAGCTTTATACCCAGTTCTGTCTGGATAAAAAAATGCCTGTTTACTCGCGCCGCTTCATGCACACCCGCCGCTATGCCGCCAACAAATACGACATACCCGCATATAGTTCTTCGGCACACATCATCGAAGACCCCGAACTCGATGAACTTGACGGCGGACTGAACAGAGGAAAAGAGTTCTTGCCGACCGACTGGGGCGAAAAGGAGGATGCCAAACCCCTCTCTTTCACGCTCGACTACACCACCGCCGGTGTGGAGCAGAATAACTATGCCCCCCAAGGCCTCTATGTTCACGGCGACAGCCTTTACGTCACCAACGACATACGCAACGGCAGTTTCTCGATGGACATCTACGACCTCTCGACGGGCAAACCCGTACACAAAAAGCGGATTGACCAATGGACGAACCCCAACAACAATACTGAAGCAGCCCTGCCGAAACCGGTCGAAGTGCTCTATTCCAATGGCAAGATTTATCTTTGCGGAGGTAACGGCATGCTCTTAGTGTTCGATGGCAAGACCTCCGAATGCATCCGTACGTTCAACTACAACCCCTATCCGGTAGGGCTGGCAGCAAGCGATGGTGTAGTTTATATCTATCGCAATTGGGCGACGGCATTCGCAGAGCACAACCTTTCCTTCGGTCCTATCGGACACAGCCCCAGCATCGTATCGCACTCGGAAAACTCCATGACTGCGGACTATGACGGCAACATCTACGCCATAGACTACCACAACAAGCGTATGATGCAGATTGACCCCAAACACCTCATGGCCTTCAAACTCGAACTCGGCCGGGAGATTAAGTTTGCTGAAAACCCGAGACATGCCACATGGAGTGCCGACGGACGGCTGTTTGCCTCCTTCGCGAACAATAAATTCTGCGAGATGAATCCCAAAACCGGCGAAATGATTAAGGATTACACAACCATTGGCAACATCACGCTGAAGACCCCCGGCCGCTGCATCATCCGCCACAACACGCTCTTCATCGTCGACCGCGGTGCTAAAACATTGTATGCAATCCCCATGAATGAACTCAAATAAACAACAATCACTAATTATGAAACGTACATTCAAATATATCCTCCCGATTATCTGCACACTTTGGTGTGCCGGATGTTCCGAAGAAAACATCAACGAAGTGGACGGTCCTGTAACCGAGCCGCAGGAAAACTACACCAGCTATTGGTACTACTCCCATGAAGTCCTCGAAACCTTTACTTTCGAGGCGATGGGACTGGCAGAAAGCAAAGAGTTCAACCCCTACGTAGTGGCGCATCGCGGCGACACGCTCTTCGTTGCCAACATCGGCACGGCAGGCAACAGCCTGATCCTCTTCGACAAGAAGAGCAACCGACCAATGCGCACACTGAAGACTTGGACGTTCAACGGTCAGGAGAAGAGTTTCGGCAGCAACATTAATGCCATCGTCCCCGCCGGAAATCGCCTCTACGTTGCTGAAGTGGGGTCACGCATCCATGCTTTCTCGCTTCCCCAAATGGAATACATCTCTTGTATAGGTAACGGAAATTGGTGGGATGCGGTATTTCAGGCACAAGCGGTCACCGTAAAGGACGGACTGATTTTCGCCCGCGACAAGGACGGCAAAGTAAGCATCTGTAAGGAGTCTGACGTCACACCGGAAAAATACCAAGGCGTCAGACGCTACAAGCAATCCTCCAAAGGCCCGGGTAATGCGGACAACAATGGCTTCGCCGCCCACTACATGCAGGAGGATGGCAACGGACGCATCCTGCTGACGGCTTACGAAGCAAGCTCCATCCGCGTGCTTGATCCCTCGAAAGTCACCGACGAAATGAAAGGCGGCGAAAGCATCGACTTGGACGAAACCTGGGTGCTGCCGTTCAAACCCAAATCGTTTGCCTTGACCGATAATTACATATACGTCACCGGTAGCAACGATTCTATTACCGTCTTCAACCACGACAGGGAGCGCGTGAAGGTATTAAAAGCTATCCCGGGATTCACGTTCACACGCGTCGACCACATCTACCGCGAGAGCGACGAGGTATTATGGGTATCAGACTACAACACCCGCACGCTGGTGAAGATGGGCGTTTTCAAGGCTGAAATCCGCGAATACGAAACCGTAGACGAGAACATCGTCAAGGTGCAAGCCGCACGCACCCGCAGCGGTGAAGTGGAAGGAGAGCTCTACGTGAATGTCCGCACGCACCAAATTGTCGATCCGGCGGAAGTTGAATAACGCTCTCGTGACAGTAAAGAAAAGGACTGTGTCATAATGTGGAAAAAACACAGACCACAAAGGGGTCGCAGATAAATGCAGAATCTTTATTCCACACTCTCAATAATCTACATCTGAGAGGGGATATCCAGTAAATACCTCTAAAAAATAAAATGGCATATGAAGATGATGGCTCCTAGTCATTTCATATGCTATTTTTTGCATTAATTGTACATTTCTTGCCTTTACTTATCCGACAAGACACGATGTTCAGAAAGAAGCCCTACGCCCTCTTCTACTTACGTCTGTAAAATCATGTCATTCTGTTTTATCCTGTCTATTTTTGATTTTTTCTATCATCTGTACAGCATTTGCCGCCTTTCCCTTATATACAAAGGATGTGGAAATCCAGAACTTGCTGAAGGGAACCAATGTCAAGACGAGATGCGATTTCATTACGAAGAATTTTGGAGTTGCTTAAAGTCATCTCTTTTGTTACTGTTTCGCCGCTTCCAAACCAATAATAGTGGTCTTGGTATCCCCCCTTTGCAAGCCCATATAGTATGATAATAGAGTATGATTTCGGACTTTTAGTGAAAAACGCTGAAAAAGAACCCGCCGACCGCTACCAGTGAATGGTAATCAGAAGAATAGCATTAACTTTGTGGAAAAATCAAACAGTAACCGGTAATACCAGAATAGAATTATGGAACCATCCATCAAAGATAAACACATCATTTTAGGCTTCATCGGCGTTGCCATCTGCCTGATCTCATTTTTTTTAACACTTGTCGTTGCAGAAAGTTTCAACCAAGACAACTTTGTCCAGCTGATAGTCTTCGTGTGCAGCAATTTGCTGGGATGGCTGCTCTATTTCTCTTTTCAGGCATTCATCTTTGATTCCTACCAAATCTATAAAATCAAATTTGGCAAGGAAGAGACAAAGGAAACTCCTGCCGAAATCGTAACCGTGCAGGAAGCAGAACCGCAGGATAAAATAGCACCTGTAGCACCGACAACCGAAGAAGCAAGTCCCGATATCAAGCCGATGGAGCTGGCTATTGACCCCAAACTCCATGAGGCGAACCGTGCCAGTTACAAGGACAGGCAGGAGCAGGAAAAAGAAGAACGTGTCCGCATGGTCATGGAGTATATCCACTTCATCATGCCGCGCATTGCGGACGAAGAGACCGTGAACCATATCTGCAACGAGGTGGGCAACTGGATGAACCTGAACACCTACAAGCCGAAGCCGATAACCGGACGGTTGCCCCAAGAGATTACCAATATCCCGCTCCGTCATTTCGTATGGAACATATCGGAGCGTTTCATGTATAAGAAATACTATACGGGAGAGAACCGCGCCCGTTTCATCAGCGCCCTTTTCCCACGGGAATTTGCCGGTACGGATATAGCGACCATCAAGAACTTCAAGGTAGATCCGTTAAAGACACCGATTCCCATTGACGAACCCGAAAAAGGCAAACCGGATTTCCATTATCCGGAGGATTACTTACGAAAAGAGTAAAATCATGCTTTCTTCAGGCAATAACGATAAGTAGTTATTAGCTCCTAACTGCCTGTTTTACATTGTTCCCCGAATAACATTGCCCGTCTTTCACGGTTGGGCATCGTTATTCGGGAATTATTTTGTCGTGGAGGTATTCACGACCCTATCATTGCAGTCCTTTGCGGCAAGTCTTACAAAAGAGACGAGCTGTAAAATGGAAAGAACAATGCTAATATTCAACGACCTTCCGGAGGTCGTGGCTCAGCTTCGGGACGAGGTGATGAGCCTGAAAAGCCTGCTCACCGAGCAGCACAGTGCAAACAACGCAAAGGCGGTGGACACCCATGTCCCCATGTCGGTAGACGAGGCGGCGGAGTATCTGGGTATTCCCAAAGGCACGCTCTACATGAAACTGTCGGACGGGAGCATCCCTGCCACCAAGCCCGGCAAACGCTATTGCCTTTACCGTGACGAACTGGACAAGTGGCTGGAATCCTCCCGGAAGAATCCCGTGCCGTTGTCCGACGAGGAACTGAACGGGTCCATATCCTCTTCCCACCGCCGCAAGCCCAACAAACGTAACTGGTAGAAGCCATGGAAGAGGACAAGAATTACATCAACCTGATACATGGCGACCTTGCGAGGGCTTCCCAAGTACGGGACGGTATGCCCGACAGCATCGGTGTGATGAGTATCAAGACCGCTAACCGGACCATACTCGAAGCGTCGCTGCTGCCTACGCCCCGTGCGCTGTGGGACAGCTTCTGGTACGAGGGGGAGCTTTCCTGCCTCTTTGCCGATTCCAACGTGGGCAAGTCCATCCTTGCCGTGCAGATAGCCGACCGCATCGCCCGAACCGACAATGTGCTGTATCTGGACTTCGAGCTTTCCGACAAACAGTTCCAGTTGCGCTACACCAACGAACACGGAAACCTCCACACTTTTCCCGAAAGGCTGTACCGGGTATCGCTTGACTGCAACTCACTTTTGGAGGAAAATTTTGAGGAAGCCATCATCGGTAGTATCGAACAGATGGCGATGCAGACCGGCAGCAGAATTTTCATCGTTGACAATCTTACCTACCTGTGTTGTGCCATGGAGAAAGGCGATGCCGCAGGGCGGTTGATGATCCAACTCAACAACCTCAAAAAGAGGTACGAGCTATCCATCCTTGTATTGGCGCATACGCCTAAACGCTCCTTGGACTGTCCCATCACGTCCAACGACCTTGCAGGAAGCAAACGGCTATACAACTTCTTCGACAGCGTGTTTGCCATCGGCAAGAGCGCACAGGATAGCGGGCTCCGCTATGTGAAACAGTTGAAAGTGCGCTATGGCACCTACTCATACGATGCGGACAATGTTATCATCTATGAGATTGAAAAGGTGGATGCCTTCCTGCAATTCGTGCATCGAGGCTATTCCACGGAAAAGGAGCATCTGAAAAAGTTAGGTGACAATGAATCGAGCCAAAGGGACTGCCTGATTCTACAGCTATCCCGGTCGGGCAAGTCTGTAAGAGAAATAGCCTCACAGGTGAATTGCGGCAAGTCCACCGTCAGCCGGATTATCCAACGCAGCAAGGAGGGGGAGAAAGCATCTGTCCCGTCCTGTCCCACCGTCCCAACCCACAGCGAGTGGGACAACGGGACAGGACGGGACACTTGGGACAATCAAGGAGGCAAGGCAGACGGAACTATTTGCCGGACATGGAAGTAAGGAAGATAAATCATGAAAGAGGCTGTTATATATGTTGTTATAAAGGGCAATAGTTTCATTTGCGGGATAGGCAGTCATGTAGGCAGGAGCATCATTCCTCAGAATGTCCCGAAGTGTCCCAAGGCGTCCCACTGTCCCACACCCCATGAGCCGGGACAGTGGGACAGGATGGGACAACGCAATAACCAACGGAAAAAGGAAGGAGGTAGGCAATGAGCAACTATTCATTACAGAAATATAAAGGAACGACCACACGGCATACCTGCCCGAATTGTGGCGACAGACACTCCTTTGCCTATTATGTGGATGAACAGGACACACCTCTTCACCCATCGGTCGGCAGATGTAACCATGAAAGCGGCTGCGGGTATCACTATACCCCCAAGCAATACTTTCAGGAGCATCCCGAATGTCGTGCTGCAAACGGTTTCTCTTTTGGTGGGCAAAAAGTGGAGCAAAAGCCCAAACAGGTATCACAGCCAAGCACCATAGGTTACATACCACCCCATTATGTGGAGAAATCGCAAAGCGTCCACAGCAATTTCTTCCGTTTCCTCTCCACACTCCTTACCGCCTATTACGGCAGCAAGGCAAAGGAGGTATTGCCCCGGTTGTTGGAGGACTACCGTCTGGGGGCTACCCGTGACGGGGCTGTCATCTTTTGGCAGATAGACCGCAACGACAAGGTGCGTACAGGCAAGGTGATACAGTACAACCCCGAAGACGGACATCGTATCAAGGACGGGCGGACATCGGCAGTAAACTGGGTACACAGCATACTGAAAAAACAACAGGCATTGCCGGAGGAATGGCAACTGTCCCAATGCCTTTTCGGGGAGCATCTGTTAAAAAGTAACCCCGACAAGGTGGCGGTCTTGGTGGAATCCGAAAAGAGTGCCGTTATCGGTTCGGCAATCTTCCTCGGCTATGTATGGCTGGCGACAGGAGGCAAGAGTCAAATGAAAGAGGAAAAGCTCCGTGCGCTGACCGGGCGGACCGTGCTTCTCTTTCCCGATGCGGACGGATATGCCGAATGGAAACAACGTGCCGGAAACATGACCTGTTTCAAGGCGATTGTGTCCGACATCATCGAAAAGAACGCCACGCCGAAGCAAAAGGCTGACCACATAGACATAGCCGATTGGATTATCTTCCAGATACAGGAAGGCAAGCTGATATGTACAGCCAACCACCTGGTCGAAGCTGAAAGAATCCTCCAACGGATGATAGAAAAGAATCCTGTCCTGCAAAAGCTGATAGATGATTTCGACCTTGTACTGGTCGGTGCAAGTCCAATCGGAAGCAGTGATTGAAAACCTTTTCTGACGGCAGGAGAGCGGAAGCCGTAGGCTGTGGTGAACGGACAGGGCTTGCCCTTGATATAGCTCACTATAACTACACGCTTCGCTTAAAGTAGTTGTGGGCTCTCCCGAGAGGCTGGGCTTTGCCCCGTCCCACTCAGGACGCTGACGGTTGGGGCAAGAAAACCCTGCAACGGTTGGCAGTGGACTTGAAGAACGACTACTCCGAGATAAAAGGGTTCACAGTGCGTAATATGCAATACATGGTGCAGTTCTTCAACGAATATAATCAAGAACTTACAATGGTAAAAGGGGCTGTTGCTCCAATTACGAAATCAGTGATTTCGCAATTAGATGAATATAATTTTACCTTGCCTATCAAGCATCTGGATTGGACACACAATCTTGTTTTGATAAAACAGGTCAAAGATATTCGTGCACGGTATTGGTATATGGTGCAAAGCATTACCAATCATTGGACAACACGCTATCTGCAAGAAGCCATCAAATTGGATGATTACGGCAAGCATGGAGCGTTGGCAAACAATTTCGCTGAAACACTGCCCGCCCCGGAAGCAAACGATGTGAAATCCATGCTTAAAGACCCGTACATATTCGATATGCTTACTTTCACCGACCAGTACAATGAGCGTGATGTGGAAATCGGTCTGGTGAAGCATGTGGAGAAGTTTCTCGTGGAAATGGGAGCCGGCTTCGCCTTTATGGGGCGGCAGTACCACATCGAGGTGTCAGGCGATGACTACTATATTGACATATTGATGTACAACGCTTTCCTGCACCGCTATCTGGTGATTGAGTTGAAAGATACGGAGTTCATGCCGGAGTATATCGGCAAACTGAACTTCTACTGTTCCGCTGTGGATGATATTCTTTGCCGGGAGGGAGACAACCGGACTATCGGACTGCTGCTTTGTAGGAGCAAAGACCGCATCAAGGCAGAATACGCCTTACGTGACATTCAGAAGCCCATCGGCATTTCCGACTATGAATTGGGGCAAGCCTTGCCTGAAAACTTCCGGGGCAGTCTGCCTACGATTGAAGAGATTGAAAAAGAATTGGAAGCGAACAGCCAATAGATACGATATATTCCTTGGATAGTAATATGATAGCGTTTATCCAATAATTGGGATAAACGCTAATTTTGTGCGAAAACTTTTTGCTATATTACATATATTTTATAGTTTTGCACATTGAATAAAATATATGAATTTTGGTGGCATTTATATGTACATCAAACAAATATGGACAAACCAAGAAGAACTTGTCAAATGGGAAACATTAGACCTGCATATTGCCAAAGCGTAACGTGCTCCGTGAGGATGTGCGATGCAAGTCTTGTTTTACCCCCCCCCAGATTTATACATCTGATTATCAGATATTTATCCAACATTCATCAAGTTGAACCAAAAATATAAGAAGATTGGATATGATAACGGGACAAAATATACAATCAGGAATACAGAGACAAGTCAAATCTGAAAAGTATAATGCGGCTTGTGTCCTATCTGCCAGACGAATTATAACGGCAATCCGGTTTGTGGCGTTTATGATGGCGGTCTTGGCTTCCGTATGTGTCAAGGCTCAGACAGGATTAACGGGACGAACCGAAATTATAGACACTACCGTGGTCTCCGCCACGGTAGATATCCGTTTTGACTTCAAGGTCAATGCCACCAATATTGACCTCACTTACCGCAATAACGACGCACAACTCACAAAGGCACTCGCTCGGATCGACTCTATGGTGCTGAATCCGCAGATGAAGGTGTCACGTATCACCGTAGTGGGTATAGCGTCACCCGAAGGTACATTTGCGGACAACAAGCGTCTGTCCACTGGACGTGCGGAAGCCTTCATACGCATCCTCAAAGACCGTTACTCATTCCCTGATAGTATGTATGTCGTTTCTGCCATCCCGGAAGATTGGGAAGGTATGCGTTCCATGCTTGTCGGGAATGATACCATACCTTATGCGAAAGAGGTGCTTACCTACCTTGACAGGTCTGAGTCTTTTACCCCTTACGAGCGTGAAATCAGACTCAAATGTTTTGACGAGGGACGTCCTTATGCATCCATGTACAAATATGTATTCCCCTACCTGCGTCGCACGTTGGTGACTGTTGATTATGACACAGAATGGCTGAAACGCAGATACATTGAATGGCAGAAACAAAGACAAGAAATCCCTGTATTTGCAAATGTAAAACCTATACAGTCACCGCAACTCAATCTTGTCCTGCCGGTGCCGGATATATCCGTGCCACGCAAACAGCGTTTTGTCGCCATCAAGACCAACCTGTTGGGAGACGCCGCCTTGTGCGCCAACCTTGGTGTGGAGGTTGAACTGTGGCCGCACTGGAGCCTCGATGTGCCGGTGTGGTATTCCCCATATGACATTACCGACAGGTGGCGCATACGCCTGCTCGCCACGCAGCCCGAAGTGCGATACTGGCTTAAAGACGCGGGAGAGAGGCACTACTTCGGTATCCACGCCTCCGTTGTAGGTTATAACGTGAGCTTCAACGGCGACTACCGCTGGCAAGACCCTAACAAAGCTGCATGGGGCGTGGGTATCGGTTACGGCTATGCTTTCCACCTTGACAAGGCTCAACGCTGGAGCATGGAAGCGCAGATTGGTGCCGGATATATCGGCTACGAATACGTCAAATACCACAACACCGGTCGTAACGGCGCGGAAGTTTCGCATGGGAAAGGTGACTATTGGGGCGTGACGCGTGCCGGATTCACCATTGCCTACAAGTTCTATGCCGACAGGAAAGGAAGGAGGTGGATGAAATGGTGAAGCGGATACACCGGATAAAAGCAGTTGCCGGCTGGATGATAGCCGTCTTATGCGGGATGCTTGCGTCGTGCGATGCCACTATACATTTCTATCCCGAGCCGGAACCGGAGCCGGAGCCCGAACCGGTTGCCGCCCCTGTACGCATCCATGTGGATTGGAGCGGCTATGGCAAAAACGTGCCGATGGGAATGACTGTGATGTGCCAGCACGTCGATTCGGGCAGGTTGTCGAAGAGTATTGACAATAACATCGACTACGTCACTCCCTATCTGTTGCCGGGACGCTATTGGGCTGCCGTGTTCAATCTCACGGAAAGGGAGTTCCAGAATATAGGTTTCCGCGGGCTGGACACCGTGGAGACGGCAGAGGCTTACCCCCGCAGGCAAAGCTGCCCGGCGTGGTATGCCGACAGCGCAGGCGATAGCACCTACATTGCGTGCGAACCGGACTGGTTGGCCGTGGATACCATCATGACCGACCCGGTCAACCCTTTTGACCAACCGGAGACGGGCGTAAAGGTGATCGGGACCCTCCACCCCAAGAACATCATCTACACCCTCCATGTCACCATCCATAGTGATAGTATCACCAACTTGCGCTCGGCGCGGAGTGTCATTTCAGGGTTCGCCTCCGGACGCCGTTTGGCAAGCGACCGCCCCAACGACAATGCGGAGACGGTGACGCTTCTCATGGGGGCAGACGTCTGGACGCGCGAGAAACTGTCGACCAATTCCAGTGCAGGATGTGTCAAAGCCAACGTGCGTTGCTTCGGGCTTCCCGGCAATCATCAGGGAAAGGCCGAAGAAAACATACTTGAATTTCAGGCCATGCTTACCGATGGCAAGTCGATATTGAAATTTGTCGTCCCTGTGGGGGATGTCATTGAGGAACGCAACAGCCCGGCGGACAAACGAGGCGACAATCTTGACCTCTATATTAATGTATGGCTGGACTTCAGCCTTCCTACTGGGGAAAATCCGGGTGGAGACGATGACAAACCCGGCGGTGATTCCGGTGATAACCCTGACGGCAAGCCCGGTGAAAAGCCGGAAGATCCCGATAGAGACTTCAATGTCTGGGTGGACGATTGGGATCAGCAAGAGGATATCATCATATCCATCGGGTCTAACAAGCGTTTCAAATTTGATTATAAACATTAAAAACGGATAGTGTATCTATAATTAAAAACTAATTATTCTTTTACAAAATGAAAGCTAAAAAGTATTTGATGGCTTTCGCAGCCATCGCAGCTATGAGTAGCTGCTCCCAAGAAGAGGAGTTCATTAACAGAAAAACTCCATCGTCTCCCGATGAAAATGCCGTAACCTTCAGCACTTATCTCGGCCAGGCACTCCAAACGCGCGCCACTTCAATTGACACAGAAGAATTGAAAAATGTAGGTTTCGGCGTGTTTGCCTACCATACCGGAATAGCTAATTTCGACGATGTAGATTCCATCCCTAACTTCATGTATAACCAGGAAGTTACATGGGTTGCAGAGGCTCCAGGGGATACAGAGGATAAACCGGGAGCTTGGACCTACGAACCAAAGAAGTACTGGCCCAACGAAGACGACCACAAGATTTCATTCTTCGCCTATGCCCCCACCAAACTACTGAAGAGATTGATAAAGGAACAAACATCACAAGTATCCCCGAGAATACAGACAAGGGTGTCCCTATGATTGGGTTTAGGTTGAATCCGGACTACAAAAAACAAATCGACCTTCTGTATAATGCTCGTGAAAATATCAACCTGCCAAAACCGTCAATTGACACAAAAGTGCAATTCGAATTCAGGCACGCCTTGTCTCGCGTCGGTTTCAAGGCTATAATTATCGTTGATGAAGTGGCCAGCAAAGATGATGGAAGCGAATCGGGTGATGGTAGTAATCACAAAGACATTTTACTTGATGAGAATTCTACGGTTACCATCAATTCGATTACTTTCAAGTTAAGCAATTTCTCAAAATCCGGAAAATTAAATCTTAAAACAGGTAAATGGGAGGATATCACAAAAAGCGGCGATGCAATGAAATTCAAATTCGGCAAAGATGACTTCATTCCAGGAAGCAATATCCTTAAATTAGGAACAAACGAAAACACCGTTGCAGACAAAAATAGGACCGATGAGAGTGCAGGCAAAGAAAACAGTCGCGTTGTGAAATTGACTGACGAATATCTGATGTTGATACCTAACCTTGTAAACGATGATGAAACAATTGAGAGGGCGAATGTAGAACTGACTGTCGACTATACTATTGAAACAGAAGATGAAAGCCTCGCCAACCAAAAAATAACCTTTAATGAAAATATACCAGCATCGTTCGATTTTGAATTCAAAAAAGGCGAGGCGTATGATTTCGTGATTCACATCGGCCTTACATCTACCAAGTTGGAGGCTTCAGTCGAAGAGTGGGGCAATACCGGCACAGGAATCGATGCAAACCGCACAGTATATGAATCCAACAATTATCTCGGAACTTTTGAGATGATTTTCAATAGTGCAGCAGGTTTGGAGGTCACTGTGAATGGCGAAACATATAATGATAAAGAAAAATCATATAAAGCAAAGGTAATGTGTAAGGATGAAAATGGTAAATTAAAGTATACAATTCCAGAATTTAATAATATAGAAGCGACGTATGGCGGTAGTTCTTG
>ULSR01027116.1_pt1 | contig 34443 bp, 30 predicted proteins | sample 1956861 | NCBI WGS metagenome assembly ULSR01 (sample SAMEA4835713, study PRJEB28245) | human gut metagenome | biome: gut microbiome; material: fecal sample | place: Denmark | collected 2008 | reverse complement strand
TTATGAATACCGACGGTAGGCACGGTGACGCGCTGTGATGCGCCGTAAAATTCGACCGTGAAGGATGTAAAACCGTTTTTTTCTTCAATATCCTTCGCCCTGAAATCAACATTCGGATTTTCGATTCCGAAGAAAACAAGCTTATAGTCGGGCTCCCTTACGGTAACAAGTTTATCGTTATCGCCGTTTAATATAAGCGGCGCACCCTTTTTCATACCCTCGAGAATTTCAAGCTTCGCTTTTAGGATTCCGTCACGTGAGCCGAGATACTCTATATGTGAAACGCCGATATTGGTTATTATACCGATGTCGGGACGAGAGCTTTTTGTCATTCTCTCGATTTCGCCGAAATGATTCATACCCATTTCAATAACCGCCGCCTCGGTATCATCTTTAAGGCGAAGCAAAGTTTTGGGCATTCCGATTTCATTATTGAGATTACCCTCGGTCTTAATCGTTTTAAACTGCTCGGCAAGCACGGCGTAGGTCATTTCTTTTGTCGTCGTTTTGCCGACCGAGCCGGTAAGGCCTACTACCGTCAAATTATCAAGCGTACCGCGGTAATACCCCGCAAGGTCAAGCAGAGCCTTGCCGGTATCCTTAACTGTGATTACGGGTATGCGGCTGTCAACCTTTTTACGGACAAGCACCGCCGCAGCTCCGTTTTGAGCCGCCTGCGACACAAAGTCATGCCCGTCAAATTTTTCTCCCTCAAGACATATGAAAAGGCACCCCTTTGGTATGTCGCGGCTGTCGGTCGAAACCGATGTCACAATACAATCATAGCCCGAGAGCCTGCCGCCTACGGCTTTTGCAATACGCGAAAGAGTTAATTCCATTACTTATCTTTTCCTTCTGCTAATATACCTGCCACAACTTCACGTTCATCATAGTGTATTTTGCCGGTATTTAATATTTGATACGTCTCGTGCCCTTTGCCGGCAAGGAGAACGACATCGCCCTTCTTCGCTTCGCCGAGGGCATATCTTATGGCCTCGGTACGGTCAACAAGAACCTTGATTTTCGCTTTGCAGTTATGCATACCCTCTAAAACATCGTCAACTATAAGCTGCGGGTCTTCGCTTCGCGGATTATCAGATGTTACAACCGCAACATCTGCAAGGTCGCCTACTATCTTGCCCATTTTAGGGCGTTTGGTCTTGTCTCTGTCGCCGCCGCAACCGAATACGGCTATAATTCTGCCGTTTGTGGTTTCACGGACCGATGATATTACATTTTCAAGGCCGTCGGGAGAATGTGCATAATCTATAAGAACGGTATAATCCGTATCCGTCGGAACTACCTCAACTCTGCCGGGTACGCCCTTGCTCTTTTTGAGCGAAGAAAGGACATCGGAAAAATCAAGTCCCGTGAGTATGGCGCAAATTGCGGCACCCATCGTGTTATAAACGGTGAAGTGACCGGGTATGCCTACGTTTGCTCTGCCGATTTTATCGTTCCAAAGGAGTTCGTACTGCACAGAGGAGGAGGTGCAGACAACATTTTTTGCCACAAACTGCGCCTCGTTGTTTTTAACCGAAAATGTCACGACCTTTATCGGGAGTCCGTCAACCATATAGTGCGCCGATTCGTCATCGATATTTATAACAGCCGTGTCCGCTATTTCAAACAGCTTGCGCTTGGCGTTTCGATAGTTTTCAAAGGTTTTGTGATAGTCAAGGTGATCCTGCGTGAGATTGGTAAACAATGCTATGTCGAAATGACATCCGTCTACCCTCCCCTGCGCGAGTGCTTGGGAAGAGACCTCCATAACGCAGTATTTACAGCCGCTGTCAACCATTTCCCTAAAGAGTCTCTGAAGCTCTTTGCTGTCGGGAGTGGTAAGCGACGACGGGTACTCTTTGTCGCCCGTTACGTTTTTAACCGTGCCTATAAGTCCGGATTTTATTCCGAGATTATCGAAAATCCCTTTTAAAATAAAGGTTGTTGTAGTCTTTCCGTTTGTTCCGGTAATGCCTATAAGATGAAGCTTCTCGGACGGATTACCGTAAAAATTGGCGCACAATAAAGAATATGCATCTCTTGTGTTCTTAACCAAAATCTGATTTTTAACACCGGTATCATACTCCGCCACTACCGCACGGGCTCCTTTATTCACAGCCTCCTCGGCGGCAGAGTGGCCGTCAAAATGTGCGCCCTTGATGCACACAAAAACGCAGCCCTCGCAAAGCTTTGCGGTATTATCGGTAATATCAGTAATTTCCGTGTCATTAAAATTGCTTTTTGTATCAATGCCCTTTAAAAGCTCTGATAACAGCATCGGTTTTTTCCTCCTGTTTTTTACTTTAATATTATGCGGGACCGTCCTGTACGTTTACGGACGACTTGAAGTAAACTGTAATTACAGAGCCCTGCTCTGCCTCGGTGCCCTCCGCAATGCTCTGCTTATAAGACACAAAGTCATTTGAAGAAGAATTGCCGGCTACCTTTATGTTAAAGCCTGCGTTAACAGCGGCCTTATTGGCTGCGCTGATTGACATATTGCAAAGATTCGGAACGGTGGCAACTGCCTTTTGCGACGAAGAATCGGTATATACCACTATTACTCCGCCCGACCTCATTTGCTGGCCTGCCGCAGGCGTCTGTGAAACTACCTTAGCACCGTCTCCGACAACCTTTACGGTATAGCCCGAGGCTTTTGTCTTTGCATCCTGAGGAGACAATCCGACAAGACTCGGAGCTACGGACGATACGTTTGCCATTTCCTTATCGTCATATCTCGGCTCAACATTCAAGTAGGTCAGCACCTTTTCAAGTATATCGCCTGCTATGGGAGCTGCTACCGCACCGCCACCGTGAGCACCTGTCGGCTCATCAATCGCTACAAGTATTGCTATTTGCGGATCATCGGCGGGGGCAAAGCCGGCAAAGGAGGCAATATACGCTCCCTCGTGTCCGATTTTTTCGGAGGTACCCGTTTTGCCTGCCACGTGGTAACCCGCAACATATGCGTTTTTACCTGTTCCCACGGATACGACCTGCTCCATCATATTAGATACTATCGAAGCGGTTTTTTCGGATATGACCTGTCTTTTTACTATAGGCTCCGTCTTTTTCATGACATTGCCGTCACCGTCAAGCATAGATGATACTACATACGGCTGCATAAGCTTACCGCCGTTTGCTATCGCCGAAACCGCCGTTATTATCTGAATGGGCGTCACCTGGAAGGTTTGACCGAACGAGCTTGAAGACAGCTCCGAAATACCCATTTTATTGAGAGAGTGATATGTCACGTCGGCTACGGGAGTCGCCTCCGCAGGCAGGTCGATGCCTGTTTTATCGGTAAAACCGAACGCTTCAAAATATTTATAAAAAGTATCTTTACCGAGCTTTTGCCCTATTGTCACAAAGAACGGGTTACAGGAATTCATAAGTCCCTGCGTCAAATTTTCCGTACCGTGGCCGCCCGGCTTCCAGCACTTCTGATAATTATTCGCAACCTGAATACCGCCGGTGCAGGTATATGTTGTATTGAGGTCCACAACACCCTCTTCAAGAGCCGCCGAAACGACTATCGTCTTAAATACCGAACCCGGCTCATATGTATCGCTTATATCGCGGTTTCGCCACTGAGCATAAAGAGCGTCCGTCGTAGCCTTTTTTTGCTCGTCGGGAGAGGATATTGCGGATATGCTCTCGGCAAGCACCTTGTTAGAAATCTTATTAGGAGAATTCAAATCAAAGTCAGGCTTTGACGTCATACCGAGTATAGCGCCGGTTTTGACGTCCATTATTATGCCGTAAGCATATTTCGCGCCCGTATCCGTAAGTGCCTGGTCGAGCGACTGCTCGAGGTAATACTGTATTACCTCGTCTATTGTAAGCACAAGGCTGTAGCCTGCCTTAGCGTCATATGTGGTTTGATAATCCGTGGACATAGAGCCCTGTCTGGCATTTTTAGCCGTTATTATTCTGCCGGCGGTGCCGGTAAGCTCGTCGTTGTATTTCAGCTCAAGCCCGAGCCTGCCCGAATCATCGGAATCCGTAAAGCCTATTATTGTGGAAGCAAACGACGAGTAAGGATAATATCTCTTTGTATCGGGATCAACACCGATTATTGAGGAAAGCTTGTTTTCGGAAATAAACGTTTTAAGACGGTCCTTAACATCCGTCTCAACCTCGCCGGCTATTTTTTCGTAGCCGCTGCTTGTGCGCTCCGCCTTTTTGCGAACCGTCTCTTCGTCCACACCGAGCATGGTGCTGAGATTTGTAACCACAAGGTCGCGCTGCTCGTCGCTTGTTATCTTTGACGGATTTATATAGACAAGCCACGCCGAAGCACTTTTGGCAAGAGCTTTCATATTTGAATCGTAAATCGTTCCGCGCTGAGCCGAAACCGTGGTGTCCGAAAGCTGATTTTGCTCGGCTTTAAGCTTATATTCGTTGCCGTGAATAAGAGAAATATATGCGAGCGAGCCGACACATACAAGAAAAGCTGCGGCGATGAAGCACAGCACCGTAACAGCTCTTTTACCCATTCTCTTTGAAGGTCCGGTCTGCATATTTTTCTCCTTTCATTAAATTTAAGTCTGATTTTGTTTTCCGTTTGTCGAATTGAAAAGCGAAAAAGGTGCAAAAGGCGCGCTTTCTCTGCCTCTTATTCTGAATCGTGTGCATTTTGTGCATTTTTGCGACGACTTGTATTTTTGATACACGAGGAGCGAAAAAGGTGCAAAAGCGCGCTTTCTCTGCCTCTTATTTTGAATCGTGTGCATTTTGTGCATTTTTGCGACGACTTGTATTTTTGATACACGAGGAACGAAGAAGGTGCAAAAGACGCGCTTTCTCTGCCTCTTATTTTGAATCGTGTGCATTTTGTGCATTTTTGCGACGACTTGTATTTTTGATACACGAGGAGCGAAAAAGGTGCAAAAGGCGCGCGATTCAGGCAAAATAAATAGCATAACGAGAGTTAAGTATAGCTACCTTAACCCTCGTTTTATTTTATTTCATTTTACGTGTATATATTCCAAAAGTTTGGTTATAAGCGACTTTGACTCTTTTGAGTCGGAGGACGATGCTTTGCCTCCGGAAACAGTTACCTTATCATCGCCGGAAAGGTCTATATATTCTATCTGATAATTTTCCGCCTTTACCATTCCGAGAACATTTTGTGCATAATCATCGACCTTTTCAAGAGATATTGTCGAATCGAGCTGCATATTAAGTCTGACGGTCTCGGCCTGCGCCGCCGTAAGATTTGACTCAGTCTTGGCGATTTGACGGTCAAGCTCGTCCACACGCAGTTTGCTGTAAAGCAGAGCCGCAAAAAGCGAGAGCAAAACAGCGGCAACCGTAAGCACCTTTGCCGCACGCAAAGCCGTGGCTCGCATTTCGTTTTTTGCCTCGACTGTTGTTTTCTTTTTTCGTGTTACAAGCCGCATACCGGAGTCGGCCGTACGCTCTCCGACGCCGGGCAGGGTAGCTATTTTTCTCGCGGCATTATGATCGAATGAGACGGGTTTCGGCTCAAACATGGAAAAATCATAATTACCGTACTTGTCGTAATTACCTGCCATTTTTTCTCCTCCGGGAAATTTATCTTAAAATCTAATCATCTTTAATCTTTTTTATTGAACGAAGCCGCGCCGAACGTGAACGAGGATTACGTGCCAACTCTTCGTCGCTTGCCGCAACACCCTTTACGGTAATCTCACCGCGCGGCGTTTTTCCGCAAACACAAACCGGAAAATCCTTTGGGCAAGTGCAGCCCTCACAAAAGTGTGCAAAGCGTTTTTTCACCATACGGTCCTCAAGAGAATGGAATGTTATTACCGAAAGGATTCCGCCAACCTTAAGCGACGAAAACATATCATCAAGTGCCGAATCAAGCTTTGTAAGCTCACCGTTTACCTCTATACGGATCGCCTGAAAAGTTCTGCGTGCCGGATGCGAGTCTCTCATTGCACGCTGAGGCATTGACATTTTAATAATATCGCAAAGCTCAAATGTTGTTGAAATTCTTTTATTTTCACGTTCTTTTACTATATTTTTAGCTATACTCTTTGCATACCGTTCTTCACCGTAGTCTCTGATTATACGATAAAGCTCATTTTCGGAATAAGTGTTAACAACATCCGCGGCACTTTTGCCCTCTTTGCTCATACGCATATCAAGCGGTGCGTCCATATGAAACGAAAATCCGCGCTCGGCAGTATCTATCTGGTGAGAGCTGACGCCGAGATCCGCCATAATTCCGTCGGCTTTTCTGCCGTTTAATATTGCGGATATATTATCAAATGTATTGTGAACTATCTCAACATTCGGAAAAGACGCAAAGCGCGCCTTCAATACCTCAATAGCCTCAGGGTCGCGGTCAATGGCTATAAGCCTGCCCTTATCGGAAAGCCTTTGAGCCACAGCGTGGGAATGCCCCCCACCGCCCGCGGTACAATCGACGTAAAGGCCGTCGGGCTTTATTTCGAGTGAATTGACAGTTTCGTTAAATAATACGGGAATGTGTTCAAAATCCATTTTAAATACCTATCAGAACTGAATCTGCGAATAGTCGAAGGTCTGACGAATGTTTCTCGCACGTTCCATGGTCTTGTAATATTTATCTGCATCCCATATTTCAAGGCGCTTACCTACGCCGGCAACGACAACATTCTTTTTAAGCCCGGCAAAGTCGCAAAATTCGGTAGGAATGGTAATCCTACCCTGCTTGTCCGGCTCAACCTCAACCATACCGCCGAAGAAAAGACGCTGCATATCAAAATTCTGAGTATTGATAACAGACTCGGCTATCTTGCTCCACTCTTCGTCGGAATAGATGTAAAGGCAATCGCTGCCGTCTATCGGGCAGAACACTCTGAAGGTAGAACCGAGCTTATTACGCATCTTGGCAGGAATGAAAAGGCGGTTTTTGGCGTCTATGGTGTGTTCTTTATAGCTGCCGAAGCTTTCGGTACGCTTTTGCGCCGCCGATGTTTCGGTAGTTTTTTCTTTAACATTTTCGTCAGCCACTTTATTCATTCCTCCTTTCTGCTCCAAAGTGTGGGTTTTTACTCCCCAAATATGGGTTTTTTAAACATTTCTCACCTATTGACTGTAATTATAAAGCATACTCACCCATTTTGCAATAACTAAAGCAAAAAAAACTTTGTTAAATTTAAATGAATTTTCGACATGATTTTTGGGCATAAAAGAACGGTATTCAGCATAATAGCCGAATACCGTATCGTAAATTATCGTATTTTGACCTTAAAAAGGCCGTTTTTAAACAGGTCTTACCGGAATATTTTTCTCCTTGAGATATTTTTTCAGCGATTCTATCGGGATTTCATTAAAGTGGAAAAGCGACGCCGCCAAAACAGCGTCCGCCTTGCCTACCGTAAAAGCATCGTAAAAATGTTTCAGCTCACCCGCTCCGCCCGATGCGATAACGGGAATGCCGACGCTTTCGGAGACAGCTCTTGTAAGCTCAAGGTCGTAGCCCTTTTTTTGACCGTCGCAGTCCATACTCGTCAAGAGTATTTCGCCTGCGCCGCGCTTTTCCGCCTCAGTCGCCCAAAGGACCGCGTCAATTCCCGTGGGGATTCGTCCGCCGTTTAAATAGACCTCCCATTTTCCGTTGTCGGTACGCTTTGCATCAATGGCGCAGACAACGCATTGACTTCCGAATTTGTATGCCGCGTCATTTATAAGGTCGGGATTTCTGACAGCCGCTGAATTCACCGAAATTTTATCGGCACCGGCTCTGAGCAGTTCCTTAAAGTCGTCGATAGAGCGGATTCCGCCGCCCACCGTAAACGGAATGAATATAGAATTTGCTACTCGCGAGACTATATCGAGCATTGTGCCTCTGCCGTCATTGGTAGCGGTTATATCGAGAAGCACAAGCTCGTCTGCGCCCTTTTTGTCATATTCCACGGCGCATTGCACGGGATCGCCGGCGTCGCGTAAATTTACAAAGCTGACACCCTTGACAACCCTGCCGTTTTTAACGTCAAGACACGGGATAATTCTTTTAGCGTACAAGTGCGTCACCTCCGAGCTTTGCAAAATTCTCAAGTATTTTAAGTCCTACTCTGCCGCTCTTTTCGGGGTGAAACTGCGTAGCATAGAGGTTTATTTCGGGGACCGCCACGGAAGAATCGAACGAAATTCCGTATTCCGTTTTCGTAGCGATGTCCGAGCAATTTTCGGCGTCGAGATAATAGGAATGAACAAAATAGACAAACGAGCCGTCTGCAATGCCGTCATATATAGGGCAAGGCTTTTTGATGTCTGCGGAATTCCACCCGATGTGCGGAATTTTAAGCCCCATATCCGGCGGAAAACGCTTCACCCTTCCTTTTAATATGCCGAGCCCGGAAACGCCGGGGCTTTCCTCGGAGGAGTCAAAAAGAAGCTGCAGACCGAGACAAATCCCCAAAAACGGCTTGCTTCCGAGTGCCGCCTTTTTAACGGCCTCACAAAGTCCGCTTTCGGTCATACAATTCATGGCATCGCCGAACGAGCCGACACCCGGCAAAATGCAAGCACTTGCATTTTCAATTTCGGACGCTCTGCTCGTAACAAGGCTATCGGCTCCGATGAAATCAAGAGCTTTTTTTACGCTTTGTAAATTCCCGGCGCCGTAATCTATTATTGCTATCATATAATACTTCTCCCCGAAGAAAAAATATGAAATATTGTACCATTATTCTTTTTTGTTTGCAACCGTCGGAGACACAGCATTTATAACATTTACAAAGCCCATCGAAAAATAAAAATCGGCAAGTATCAAAAGATACTCACCGATTTTGGCTGTTCCGAACCATTCAGATGCCGACTTAGAGTTGATCTTTTGCAAAGTCGATAAGCCGTAAAAGCTCATTTTGTCTTTCCTGCAGTTTTGATACTAACTCTAATTCTCTTTTGTTCTCCCTAAGAAAAGTATATAGAAGATAATACCTATACCAAAGTCCGTATAAAAACCAAATTTCTTTCTGTAATTCTTCTGTGCTCATATTATTGTCGCCTTTCTTTTTTTGGTAACAACAATTATGCACAGAAACTGTTATAAGTCCAGAGAATTATTTAACCGTGCCAAGCATAATACTTCCCTTGAGAATCTAATGAAGCTAAATTATCTTTATTAATCCAAGGATATTTTTTAATTGTTGCTTTTTGAGCATCAATTTTCAAAGCTCCTTCTTCTACATCCCAATTCGGATAATATATTTTCCAAAGAACATCATCTCGCACCTGAATAACATATTCAGATATTTTTTCAATATCTGTTCCTGACAGATAGGGCAATGCTTTCATCAGCTTAATATCTAGTGGTTTTACAAAACCTTTACCCCATTCAAGAGAGAGCTTCAAAGCAATATTTATAATATCAGGATTCAGCAATACATCTTTGTCGTTTTCAAATTCAGTGTTTCGGTCAAGGTTTTTATTCATAATTTCCTCTATAACCATTGTGCCGACATGATACTTGCCCTCGTAGAGTTCTATTTTTCGACCAACCCATAACGAATATGGATATGCTTCCGGAGTTAAAAAATTCACAAAGCATCGGTGAGGTTGTTCGTAAATCATATCATTCCCATCAATCGTCTGAAAACAAACTGAAGTAAAATATTTTTCTTGAATTTCACAACAGCCACGATAGTTTTTACCAAAAGGATTTTTAGAGTGTCGACAGTTGATAACAGTTACTACTGCATCAGGATTATTTAAATCTATGGGCGTTATTTTTTCTCTTGTTTTTCTAAAAAAACTAAACAAAGCCTCACCACCTTTAGTTAAAAATTAAATCTTTTTTAACGTTTTACAACTTGAAATCAGCATTCGTCTGATTCTGCCACAAAGATTTCTATGTTTTTTATATGTATCTTCATCAATAGCGTTGGTATTAAATAATAATTGTAGCCAACCTTCCGTTTCGCTACATTCTTTTAGTGCTATTTCGAATTTAGAAAGCATATCTGCCTTACTTTGACCATAATTTGCTTCACGAATATTTGCGTAAACACTGCTTGAACTTTTTTGAATTTGGAAAATAGAGTTGCTTGGTGCTTTAATGCTTTGACACAACAATGCAATATCAGTTGCGAGTTGTTCTGAATAAATAATCAAATAGTTCTTAGGCATAATATCACTTCCTTTTCAACAAAACTGTAACACATATTTTTGTTGAAATCAATGCGAAGCATTGTATATAATCAATTCTGCAAGGAATTGCATATCATCACGGCAACGCCGTGGATATCATCAACGGTGCTAACCGTTGTATATCATCATTGCGAAAGCATTTTTGATACACACCTAAAGGTGTGATGATATACAGCCCTGACGGACTGATGAGATACAAGGGCAACAAGTCGCCCTTGATGATATGCCATTGCTTTCGCAATGGATAAAAAAATAGACTTGCAAATGCAAGTCTATTTTTTGGTGGGAGAGAGTGGATTCGAACCACTGAAGTCAGTGACGACAGATTTACAGTCTGTTCCCTTTGGCCGCTCGGGAACTCTCCCATATTAAATTATGATGCGTAAAATGGAGCTGGTGGACGGACTTGAACCCCCGACCTGCTGATTACAAATCAGCTGCTCTACCAACTGAGCTACACCAGCGTTTCGAACGCTTGAATATATTATCATAAAAGGGCGGTTTCGTCAACACAAATTTTAAAAATTTTTAAAAAACTTTGTAAAATCCGTTTCTCGGTGAATCGGTAATTAAGAGCACTCGGCGAAAACTGGTTTAAAACCCCTTGCAAATATGACTGCCTGCCGACACAATACATACTCTTGCTTTTTACCGCGCAATACTGTATAATTTATTCCAAAAATAACGATAAAAGACACATTAATTACTCGCTGCAAATGCAGCTGTTTCCGGTAAGGCGTGTTGTATTGAGCAGTAATGATACAGGCCTTATCTTATAGGAGTTTTTATATGAAGGACAAAGCACAAAAAAATATTAAGATGCATTCGGTTCAGTTCAACTTCATAATGAACGCCATACTGACCGTTTCTTCATTTATTTTTCCGCTGATAACGTTCCCGTATATTTCGCGTACTCTTTTGGTAGACGGTATCGGAAAGGTGAATTTCGCAACGTCGGTAATTTCATACTTTACCATGTTCGCTTCGCTCGGTATACCGACATACGGTATCCGCGCGTGCGCAAGAGTTCGCGACGACCGCGAAAAGCTCACAAAAACCGCACAGGAACTTATAATAATAAACCTTATCACCTCGGCAATAACATATGCTGTATTTTTTATACTGCTTTTTACAGTTGACAGGTTCTATCAGGACAAAACACTGCTCACCGTAACCAGCGTTTCGATTATACTCAACACCTTGGGCGTTACATGGCTTTATTCGGCTCTTGAGCAATATTCGTATATCACGGTAAGGAACATTGCCTGCAAGCTTGTCTCCGTAATATTGATGTTCATATTCGTCCACAACACATCGGATTATGTGATTTACGGTGTAATTACGGTCTTGGCATCGGGCGGCTCGAACCTTTTGAACTTTATCAATCTGAAAAAATATATTTCTCTGCGACCCGTAGGGCATTATGATTTTAAGCAGCATTTGCAACCGATATTCATTTTCTTTGCGACATCGATTGCGATAAGCATTTACACAAACCTAGACACGGTTATGCTCGGCTTTATGACCGACGACACACAGGTAGGCTTATACAGTGCCTCCGTTAAGGTTAAAACCGTTTTGCTCGCCGTGGTCTCTTCACTCGGAAATGTTCTTTTACCGAGGCTGTCGGTATACATACACGACAATGATTACAGTAAATTCAGAGAGGCGCTGTCAAGAGTTCTGAACTTTCTGCTTTTGATAACTATACCTTTGACGTTATTCTTTACGCTCTACGTTAAAGATTCCATTATATTGCTTTCCGGCGAAGCCTTCTTAGATGCCTCTCTTTCAATGAGACTTTTGATGCCCACGGTATTTTTCTGCGCCCTCAGCGGAATGACCGGCAATCAGATGCTGGTACCGCTCGGTAGAGAAAAGGCTGTAATGCTGTCGGTAAGCATAGGTGCTGTCTTTGATTTTGTTTTAAACTTCTTCGTAATTCCGAAAATGGGAGCTGCCGGTGCGGCACTCTCAACACTTCTTACGGAATTTTTGGTTTTGGTGGTACAGACATTCTTCTTAAAGGACCATCTCGGCAAAGTCATACGCGGAGTAAAGGCATTGCCCATTCTTTTAAGTGCTGCCGTATCCACGGGTGCCGGAATCGCGATACAGCACTATATGGGTGTTTCAAACTCATTTTTACGGCTTGTCATCGGTGCGGTTTCGTTCTTTGGAATTTATTTTGTTCTGCTTCTGATTTTAAAGGAAAAGTTCCTTACGGAAAACCTTACGCTTGCACTTGAAAAGCTGAAATCGCTGCTGTCTTCGAGAAAGCAGCAGCCGAAGGATTAGTTATTTTACGGTTTTACAAACCGTGAAATAAGCATTAAGCAAATTGAAGAATCCGAATTGTACAAACCCCCGATAGAGGTCTTTTACTCCTATCGGGGGTTTATGCTGTGATTTTGCCGGAAAGCCCTTGTTCCGCATATCTTCACAAAAGTTCAAACAGATCTTTGCGGCATTTGATTTTTCCGCTTTTTTTAAGCTTACCTATAACAGCGGACAGTCCCGAACGGTCAACCTCGAGATAATCCGCAAGCTGCTGACGGTCATAGGTAATGTGAAAGCTGCTTTTTCCCTGCTCCTTAGCCGTCTGCATTAAATATGTCATCAGCTTTTCCTCCGTAGAGCGTTTACTTGTCACCTCAAGTCTTTTCATAAGGACAAGATTTTTCACCGATGACGTTCGCAGCAAATTTAGAATAAAACAGTTATATATATCCGTATTTTTGAGAGGAATATCCGGCAGACTGAGGAGCATAACAACGGTTTCGTCAAGAGCAACGACATCTACCGGAATACTTTTTATTCCGGCACATACAAACGCTTCACCGAACACCTCCGAAGGCTCCAACACAGCGACTATGCTGCGATTGCCGTAGTAATCCGTCCGCTCTATTTGCGCGTTACCGTGAAGTACAACACCTATATGCTCAGGTTTTTCGCCCTCGGAGAAAATAACGTCGCCTTTAGAGTATTTAACAACCTTAGAGTTCAAAATCTCGGTCAGGCACTTTATGTCGTCTATGTCAAGTCCCGTAAACATACGACACTTTTTGAGTATTTCAAAATAATTTTCCATTTTGCCTCCGTTTGTTGAAAATTCAACATACAATTCGGTTTTATTATATTATAATGTCCTCACAAGTCAAGAAAAATAAATTTCGGAGGATATACCATGATAAGAAAAATCATTAAAATAGATGAAGAAAAGTGCAACGGCTGCGGCGCCTGTGCCGCCGCCTGCCACGAGGGTGCAATAGATATGGTAAACGGCAAAGCCAGGCTCATGCGTGAGGATTACTGCGACGGCCTCGGCGACTGCCTGCCCGCCTGCCCCACAGGAGCTATAACATTTGAAGAAAGAGAAGCTCCCGAATACAACGAAGAAGCCGTTAAAAAGGCAAAAATGCACAAAGCGGCGGCTATGTTTCACGGCGGATGCCCCGGTTCACGTTCAAGGGCAATTGAGCGCAAAAACGAAGTCCCAAAAAGCACGAACACGGTTTCGGAAAGCCGTTTGAGACAATGGCCCGTTCAGATAAAGCTCGTTCCGGTAACCGCTCCGTACTTTGAGAATGCGGATTTACTCATATCAGCCGACTGTGCTGCTTACGCATACGGAAATTTCCACGCAGATTTCATAAAGAATCGTATAACTCTTATAGGCTGCCCGAAGCTTGACGACACGGATTATTCGGAAAAGCTGACGGAAATTATAGCACTCAACAACATCAAAAGCGTTACCGTTGTGAGAATGGAGGTTCCCTGCTGCGGAGGTATTGAAAACGCCGCAAAACAGGCTGTAAAGCGAAGCGGAAAATTTATACCGTGGCATGTGGTGACGATATCGACCGACGGAAATATTTTGGATTAAAAAGCAAAATGAACAAAGAAAAAATGAGCTGTAAATTTTTACAGCTCATTTTTTTGTATCAAGAATTCTCTTTAATGTATTTGCCGTATTTAATTCTGTTAACTACAAAGCCTACACCGAGAATCAGCAAAAGCGGAATCAACAGTATAATAAGAGCCAATATACCGCAAACGACAATCGGAACGCCTTTTTTGCTCTTTTTGACGTTGCACTCGGGCTTTTTCTCTTTTTGAGGCTTCTTCCCCTGCTCGCCCTCTTTATAGAACGGTCTTATAGGAAGTATGGCGTCATATGACGGTATGCCCGAATTATGTAAAAGCGGTTCCGCAAAATCGGTAAACGAATCAGCAACCTTTATAAGCTTACGCGGCTTTATATGAAGAGCGGCAAAAACCGAATCTACAATGTGAAGAAGCCCTATGGTTATTTTATATTCGTTATCGTCAACACTGTAAAGGTCTTCTCCGCCGTACAAATTAACTACAAGGTCACAGATAAAGTCAACAACGCTTTTATCGGCAATATCGGCATAATCCTCGGGCTTCAGCCCTGTTTCGGCACGGGTCAGCTTTGCGACTTTGCCTATTGTAAGAGCATTAAGCTTTTTGGCAAACGGTTTTATAAGCCAGCCGATTTTATAAATGAGTTTTTTCTTTATGCTCATTGCCGTCGCCATATCGGCAAGCGTCGGAATATCCGTTCCGGCGGCTTTTATCATATCCTTTACCATACCGATAAGCTGATATTTGAGATACTCCTGAAGGGTTTTGCCCTCCAAATCGAAGTCCACCGTTTCGGTTATGAGGTCGGTGGTGGTTGAAACCATTTTTACATCCGGGTCAAAAACAATGGTGCGTATCGGTGCGGGATAACCTACGGTTGCGGCGGTTGCTATATCGTAAAGCGTATTTCCGCGGTCACTCGTTATCACGTCTATATCGTGTACGTGAGTATGACCCGTAAGAATAAACTGTATGCCTAAGTCGGCAAGCTCGTTTCTGCGCGTCTCGTAGTCGCCGAGCATATCGTTTTTGCCTATCAGCTCATAAATCGGCGACGGGGCTATAAGCGGATGGTGAGTCATAGCCAAAATAAACTGGTCGTTTTTGCGTGCATCCTCCGCCTGAGCCTTTATCCACTCAAAGCACTCATCCGAAAAGCCGCTTTTCCCCGAGAGATTGCGGTCGTCATTAAGTGCAAAAAGCCTGTAACCGTCGGCAAGCTGAACTACATACGACATACTGTCTCGATGAACAGCAATCGCTTCATCTGGGCCGAACTCTTTATACATATCATAGAGCTGCTCACGCTTTGCGGCAGGGATTTTCACCTTTTCATTGCCTACAAAGCTGTCTGTCAAGCCGTCATCCTGATAGTCGTGGGTTGCCGTAAGAACATAAACGCGTTTTCCGCTCTTTTTTAAATCGCGGAGCATTTCGATAAATTCCTCGTGTGACTCAATTTCACCGTTGTTGGTGGTATCGCCCGAAAGCAAAACGATATCGGTTCGTTTATCTTCTTTTATCTGCTTAAAGGCAGCTCTTAAAAGCTCCTCGCTGTATTTTAAAAGCTTTTGGCTTTTGGCGTTTGCCGCATCGTAAGCCTTACCCTTAGTGCCGGTCTTTTTTGAATAGTAATGCGTGTCCGTTATCACGGTCACGGTAAGAGGTGTTTTTGCCAAATTTACTGACCCCCTTTTATTACTTTATCGCTTTTGTTTTGACTTCGTCTGCAAGGCGGTCGCAAAGAGACGAAAGCTCCATGGAGCCTATATCGCCCTCGCCGCGATGGCGAACGGAAACAGTACCGTTTTCAACTTCTTTGTCGCCGACAACGAGCATATACGGCGTCTTTTGAAGCTGCGCCTCACGTATTTTATATCCGATTTTTTCGGAGCGATCGTCAACCTTTACGCGGATACCGTATTTTTTAAGCTCTGCCTCGATTTCATGCGCTCTGTCTGCATGGCGGTCGGCAATCGGAAGAACGACGGCCTGTACGGGAGACAGCCAAAGCGGGAACGCGCCTGCAAAATGCTCTATAAGAACGCCGATAAATCTCTCTACCGAGCCGAAAACAACGCGGTGAATCATAACGGGGCAGTGCTTTTCGCCGTCGGCACCCGTGTATTCAAGATTAAATCTCTCGGGAAGCTGGAAGTCAAGCTGAATAGTACCGCACTGCCAGGTTCTGCCGAGCGAATCTTCAATGTGGAAGTCGAGCTTCGGACCGTAGAACGCACCGTCGCCCTCATTTACGGTATATTCCTTACCGATACTTTCGATTGCGTCGGAAAGCGATTTTGTGGCTTTGTCCCATTCCTCTTTTGTGCCCATATGGTCCTCGGGCATGGTTGAAAGCTCTATGGTATACGGCAGCTTAAAGAGATTATAAACCTCGTCAAAGAGCTGTGATATTCTTACAACCTCGTCGCGTATCTGGTCGGGAGCGAGGAGTATATGAGCATCGTCCTGAGTGAAGCAACGCACGCGGAAAAGTCCGTGAAGCGCGCCCGAAAGCTCGTGGCGATGTACTCTGCCGAGTTCACCGTAGCGAAGAGGCAATTCCTTGTATGAATGAGGCTCAAGCTCATAAACAAGTATGCTACCGGGGCAGTTCATCGGCTTTATGGCGAAATCCTCACCGTCGATAACGGTTGTATACATATTATCCTTGTAGTGATCCCAGTGACCCGAAGTCTCCCAAAGCGAACGCTTCATTATCTGAGGAGTGGATATTTCAAGATAACCCCACCTCTCGTGAACCTCGTGCCAATAATCAATAAGAGTATTGCGGAGAATCATACCGTTGGGAAGGAAGAACGGCATTCCGGGAGCCTCGTCGCGAAGTGCAAAAAGCCCAAGCTCCTTACCGAGTTTTCTGTGGTCGCGCTTTTTAGCCTCTTCAATTCTTTCAAGATATTCCGTAAGCTCGGACTGCTTTGTGAAAGATATACCGTATATACGCTGAAGCATTTTATTTTTTTCATCGCCGCGCCAATATGCACCTGCTATGGACGTGAGTTTAAACGCTTTTACCCGGCCTGTGTCGGGAATATGCGGCCCCGCGCAAAGCTCGGTGAATTCCGCCTGCTTATAAAATGAAATCTTCTCGCCTTTGCCGGCATGCTCTTTAATAAGCTCAACCTTATACGGCTCGTCCTTTTCCTCCATAAGCTTTAAAGCCTCGTCTGCGGAGAGGTCGAACTGCTCAAGCGGAATATTTTCCTTTACGATTTTCTTCATTTCAGCCTCGATTTTTTCGAGAATTTCGGGAGTGAAAGAAAAATCCACGTCAAAGTCATAGTAAAATCCGTTTGCTATTGACGGTCCTATTGCAAGCTTGGCACTCGGATAAAGACGTTTAACAGCCTGTGCGAGTATATGCGAAGTTGTATGCCAAAATGCCTTTTTGCCGTCCTCATCGTCAAAGGTAAGTATTTCTACATGACAATCCTTTGTTACCGGAGTGCGAAGGTCGCAAGTCTCGCCGTCAATCTTTGCAAGGCAGGCGGCTTTGTAAAGCCCCATGCCGATAGACTTTGCTATATCCATTACGGTCGTGCCGCTTTGGAACTCCTTTACAACATCATCCTTCAATGTAACCTTTACCATAAAAACTACCTCCATTATAATTAAAAAGCACTTCATCCCAGTACTCTGGGATGAAGTGCTATGCATTCCACGGTTCCACCCGAATTGACGATAAAAATCGCCCGCTCAACTGCTTTTAACGCAAGCTTACGTCACGCCTTAATCATCTGTTTTCGACGCGCGCTCGGGAGCGGTATCGGGCAGCTTTGCACGCTCTTCTTTCAGCCAACGAAAGAGCTCTCTTATGTGCAAACGACTTGCCGTCATTCTCCGTCAACGGTTTAACCTTTTTACTTTGGCTCTATATTATACTCATTTTTCCGATATGTCAAGAGATGATTTTAATTAAAAATTCTATTACAAAAACAGCGACGCAGGAGGACAGCGCAACCGTGAGCAAGCCCTTCTCAAAAAACGCAAGCAACAGCGCCACTATGAGCCCTGCCACAGCCGACCACACGCTTCCCGTAGACGAAAAAACCGCCGGAAATGTCATCGCCGCCAAGACTGCATACGGAATGTAATAAAGAAACGATCTTATAAATCTGTTTTCGATTTTTTTGCGAAAAATCACAAGCGGCAGCATTCTTATAAGATATGTGACAAGCGCCATAACCGCTATATATATAAATATGTTCTCAGCCGTTTTCATTTTTGTCGTCCTCCTTTACGGGTTTTAAGAGGGCGCCGACAGTCGCGGAAAGAACGGCGCAAATGATTATTACAAATCCCGAAGAGACTTTACAAAGACCCGGCACGTATTTGAAACATATACTCAACGCCGCCGACAATAATACCACAACAGCCACAGTCTTATTATGCTTTGCGGGCGGTATAAATATAGCTATAAACATACCGTAAATCGCAATGCCGAGAGCAGAGCGCACGGACAGCGGAAGCACGGTGCTCGCCGCAGCACCTATAAGAGTACCGAGAGTCCACCCGACTATTGGCAAAAGGGCGAGCCCGTACATATATTTTTTGCCGACCTCTCCTTTTTGACCCGAGGCTACGGCAAATATTTCATCTGTATTGCTGAACGCTATTAAAAATCGGTCAAGCAAATTTACGCTCTTGTGAAGCTTTTGCGACAGAGAAACCGACATCAGCGCATAGCGTATGTTTATAACAAGCTGTGTTAGTGCCATTTCAAGATAAGCACCGCCGGCGAGAATTAAATCAAGCCCTGCAAACTGACCTGCCGAGGTCAAATTTGTCATAGAGATAAGCACCGCCGTAAAAACGGGCAAGCCGCCCTCGACAGCCATCATACCGAATGTAAACGAAACCGAAAGATAGCCGAGCGCTATCGGCAAACCGTCCTTCAGGCCTTTTTTAAAACTGTTTTGAAATTCCGTCATTTTTCTTCCTGCGTTTTCTTCCCTACGATATAAAAAGCACACCTCGGTGAAGCCCCGAACGGTGTGCTTTTAACAGCATTGAATATTATAATCACAAAGTCGATTTATGTCAATATTATTCGGTTTTATTCTTTAATCGAAGTGCTCTTGTGGCGTTGATAACCGCTACAACCATAACTCCGACATCGGCGAATATGGCGACTCCCATATTGGCAATGCCTACTGCGCTGAGCACAAGGCAAACGGCTTTCACAAGAAGGGCAAACGCAATGTTTTCTCTTACTATCTTCAGCGTGTGAACCGAGATTTTTTTCGCAAGCGAAATCTTAGCCGGATCATCGTCCATAAGCACTATATCGGCCGCCTCTATTGCCGCGTCCGAGCCGAGCGCGCCCATCGCTATGCCTATGTCGGCTCTTGAAAGCACGGGAGCATCGTTTATTCCGTCGCCGACAAACGCCAGCTTTTCTTTGGGCTCTTTTTTGTCAAGGAGTTTTTCGACCTCCGATACCTTATCGGCAGGGAGAAGTTCAGAGTGAACCTCGTCTATGCCTATTTCCGCGGCTACCCTGTCGGCAGCGGCCTTGGAGTCGCCCGTGAGCATTACCGTCTTTTTGACGCCGTGCTTTTTGAGTTCGCTGAGAGCAAGCTTTGTATTGGGCTTTACAACATCTGATATTACAATACAGCCGGCATATTTTCCGTCCTCGGAAACATACACAACCGTACCCTCGTTATGCTCGGTTGAGACAGCGATATTCTCTTCCTTCATCAGCTTTAAATTGCCGACTAACACTCTTTTACCGTCAACTGCAGCCGACACGCCATGCCCTGCAATCTCTTTTATGTCTTTGACATTATTTTCGTCAATATCCTTGCCGTAATATTTTTTAAGACTGAGGCTTATCGGGTGACTCGAAGCACTCTCTGAGTACGCCGCCAAGCGTACAATGGAATCCTTTGTGTATCCGTTTTCGGGATATACTCCGGTTACCTCAAAGACTCCCTTTGTAAGAGTTCCGGTTTTATCAAACACAACATATTTCGTATCTGAAAGCCCCTCAAGATAATTGGAGCCTTTTACAAGTATACCGTTCGCCGAAGCACAGCCTATACCCGCAAAAAACGAGAGCGGAACCGATATTACAAGAGCGCACGGACAGCTGATGACAAGGAAGGTAAGCGCTCTGAATATCCAATCGCTCCACATGGCCGTGTGACCTGCAATAAGCCTTATAACCGGAGGTAAAATTGCGAGTGCAAGTGCCGAAAAGCAAACCGCCGGAGTATAATATCTTGCAAATTTTGTTATGAAATTCTCGGAGCGCGACTTTTTCATACTTGAATTTTCAACAAGGTCAAGTATTTTTGATACGGTTGAATCGCCGAACTCCTTAGTGGTTTTTACCTTGATGACGCCGGTCATATTGATGCAGCCGCTTATAACCTCATCGCCCGTTTTGACATTTCGCGGCAGGCTCTCACCGGTTAAAGCACTTGTATTGAGCGATGTGTCACCGCTTGTAACAACGCCGTCTATCGGGATTTTTTCACCGGGATTTACGGTTATTTCGGTACCGACCGCCACTTCGTCGGGATCGACCTTTTCGAGTTTTCCGTCAACCTCGACATTTGCATAGTCGGGTCTTATATCCATTAAGGCGGAAATATTGCGTCTGCTCTTGCCGACAGCTATGCTTTGGAAAAGCTCGCCTATCTGATAAAAAAGCATAACGGCAACGCCCTCTTTATAATCGCCGAGTGCTATGGCACCGACGGTAGCAACCGCCATAAGGAAATTCTCATCAAAGACCTGACCCTTAAAAATGCCTTTAACGGCCTTTTTGAGAATGTCGTAGCCGATTATAAAATACGGTATCAGGTTTAAAACAAGCCAAATGTATTTATTGAGAGTTATAAATTTGCCGAGGACGGAAAGACATACTATCAGCACAGCCGAAACAATTATCCGCCACAGAACGTTTTTCTGTTTTTTACTCATAAATATCTCCCTCACTTATTTTTTTGCCGAAAGCGGCATCTCATAACATCAGATATATATTTCGCAGTCGTCCTCTACTCTTTTGCAATTTTTGAGGACTTTTTTCATAACGGCTGCCTCATCGGCACCGTCGTCAAATTCTACTTTCATTTTTTGTGTCATAAAAGATACAACGGCTTCACGAACGCCGTCGGTCTTTTGAGCGGCTTCCTCCATTTTTGCGGCACAGTTTGCACAATCGACTTCTATATTGTATGTTTTTTTCATAATAACAACCCTTTCTTCGGCTGCTCTCTTTCGGAACAGTTGAGCAATCATTCATTTGTTGTCTATATTATAGTTGAACATATGCTCAATTGTCAATATGTTTTTTTAAAATTTTAAATTTTTTTATTTTGATGAAGCATCATTTCTAAAGCGAAAATTCGCACGGATAAAAGTCTTTCTGTCTGTACGATTTCACATAGAAAGTGAAAAAAGCCCCGAATAATGTTTTCGCATATTCGGGACCCTATAAATTATTCAATTCTGACGGAATATTATATCGACAATATAATCGCCGATTTTATATCATGTATATTTAAGAGGCCTTAATCGCCCAAGTGCTGATGGCGGATATGCTCGTCCGCTATTTCGATAACGGTTGTAATGTGCTCATCGTCAAAGCTGTAAAATACATGCTTGCCGTCTCGGCGAGCCTTAACTATGTTGTTCGCCTTTAAGAGCGCAAGCTGATGAGACACGGCTGACTTAGTCATACCGAGTGCTGCGGCAAGGTCGCAAACGCACACCTCGCGCTTATCAAGTGCCATAACTATTTTGGCTCTCGTGGGATCGCCGAGGACTTTAAACAGGTTTGAAACACCGTTTATCTCCTCCTCCGAAAACATATTGTTTTTTATATCGTCAACAACCTCTTGCATAACGGCATTACAGTCGCACTTATTATCAGCCATTATTTTTCACCTCATAAACATACGGTATCGTACTGTTAAGAATATTATATATCTTAAAAACAAATATTTCAAATAAAATGTGTATACACAAAGGAACGCCAAACGGTATTGCAAAAAAAGGACTCAGCCTACGCTAAGTCCTTTTTGGTGACCCGGACGAGATTTGAACTCGTGTTACCGCCGTGAAAGGGCGGTGTCTTGACCGCTTGACCACCGGGCCGTTATGGTAGCGGCAGTGGGACTTGAACCTACGACCTTCCGGGTATGAACCGGACGCTCTAGCCAACTAAGCTATGCCGCCATATATGCCGCTTTTTCAGCGGCTTTGATATTATAATATAAAGTGTGCCGGTTGTCAATAGTTTATTTATGACAAAATAAAAATTACATTGCAATGCGGCATGCCGTTTTTCAAAAGCCGCATTGCAACAAAAAAGTCAAACTATTACTTCTCCATGAGCGTTACCATTACCGCCTTTTGAGCGTGGAGACGGTTTTCGGCCTCGTCAAATATCTCATCCGCGTGAGACTCGAACACATCTGCGGTTATCTCTTCACCGCGGTGAGCAGGCAAGCAATGCTGAACCATACAGCCGCTGTTTGCAACCGCAAGCAGTTCCTTATTGACCTGATATTTGCCGCCGAATATTTTTTTGCGTTCTTCGGCTTCACCCTCCTGCCCCATTGATGCCCAAACGTCGGTAAAGATGACGTCGGCACCGCTTGCAGCCTCCATAGGCTCGGTAAACATCGAAAATCCCGCATAATTATTTGCAAAGTCAAGCACGCGGCCGTCGGGTCTGTACCCCTCGGGGCAAGCCACCGATACCTGCATACCTGTTTTAAGTCCGCCGACTATAAGAGAATTTGCCATATTGTTGCCGTCGCCTATGTAGCACATTTTAAGGCCGTCAAGGTGCCCCTTGTGCTCACGTACCGTCATAAGGTCGGCAAGCACCTGGCACGGATGGCAAAAATCGGTAAGGCCGTTAATTATCGGGATAGAGCCGTACTTCGCGAGTGCCTCAACCTCGGACTGCTCAAAGGTTCTTATCATAATGCCGTCGATATAGCGAGAGAGAACTCTTGCGGTATCCTGTATAGGCTCGCCGCGTCCTATCTGGAGATCGCGGTTTGAAAGGAAGAGTGCCTGACCGCCGAGCTGATACATGCCGGTTTCAAAAGAAACTCTTGTTCTTGTTGAGGATTTTTGAAAAATCATACCGAGGGTCTGACCCTTGAGCCTTTGATGCGCTATGCCGTGCTTGTTTTCATATTTAAGCTGATCGGCAAGATTTAAAAGGTCAGATATTTCACCGGGAGTTGTCGATAAAAGACTTAACAAATGCTTCATTTTAATTCACAGAGCCTTTCCGGCTACAAATATAGTCACGTTGCCCCTGCCGTAGCCGTGCAAGGCGTGAAAAACTGCATAGGAGTTTATTCAGAAAGGGTCTTTTCGAGAATCTCAAGTCCCCTGTCTATTTCGTCATATGTTATGGTGAGCGGAGGAAGCATACGAAGCGACTGCTTGGCGGTTAAAATAAGAAGCCCGTTTTCAACACAGCGCGCCGCCACATCCGCCGCCTTTTGATTTTTAAGGTCTATACCTATCATAAGGCCCATACCGCGCACCTCGGAAACATCCTTAAACGAAGAAACCTTGTTTCTTATGTATTCGCCCTTTTCGCGGACGTCCTTTAAAAATTCTTCGTCAAGTCGATTTAATATCTCGACCGTGCCCGATAAAACCACGGGATTTCCGCCGAAGGTGGTACCGTGAGTGCCGGGAGTCAAAACACTGCCGAACTGCTCTTTTGCAAGGCACGCTCCTATCGGCAGTCCGCCGCCGAGGCCCTTTGCGGATGTCAAAACGTCCGGCTTTACGCCGATATTTTCCCAAGCATAGAGCTTACCTGTTCTGCCGACGCCTGTCTGCACTTCGTCGAATATGAGAACAATATCGTTTTCATCGCAAAGCTCTCTTATGTATTCTATATAATCGCGCGGAGTTATTACGACTCCGCCCTCGCCCTGTATAACCTCAAGTATTACCGCGCAAACCGTTCCGTCGAGAAGCTCGGAAAACGCTTTTTTGTCGCCTGCCTCGGCATATTTAAAGCCGCCCATAAAAGGCATAAAATACTTGTGGTAGTGCTCCTGCCCCGTTGCGGTTATTGTAGCCATGGTTCTGCCGTGGAAAGAATTCACAAGCGATATTATCGTATTTCGGTTTTCACCGTAGCGGTCAAAGCTGTATTTTCTCGCAAGCTTTATGGCGCACTCATTTGCCTCCGCTCCGGAATTGCAAAAAAGCACCTTATCAAATCCGCTTTTTTCGCACAGAAGCTTTGCCGCCTTGGCAACAGGCTCGTTATAATAGAGATTTGATGTATGCTGAATTTTATCTATCTGCCCGATAACAGCCTTTTTCCAGCCATCATCGTTTACGCCGAAAATATTAACGCCTATACCCGAAGTAAAATCAATTACCACTCTGCCGTCGGAGGCCGTCAGAGACGCATTTTTGCCGCCCGTCAAGGCTATCGGAAAATGACCGTAAGTCGGCATTAAATATTTGTCGGCAGTATTTTTAATTTCGTTAAAATCCATTTTATCAGTCCTTAATAAACTAATCTTATTATATATACAAAGCCCGAAAAATGCAATTGCCGTTTAACGCAAGCTGTTGTCGGCGATACTGTATGTTATATACTTGCTGTCTGCACAAAACAAAGTATTACGGAAATAGGCACAAATCTTGATTTCGAGAATTTTTTTCGTTAGACAAGGCGTGTAAAACGATGCTGTATGTATTTACCGCGAATCGCACAAAACGAAGTTTAGCAGAAAAAAGCACAAAATCTTGATTTCGTGAAATTTTTTTCGTTAAACGGGGCGTGTAAAACGATGCTGTATGTATTTACCGCGAATCGCACAAAACGAAGTTTAGCAGAAAAAAGCGCAAAATCTTGATTTTTCAGTATTTTTTTCGTCAGACAAGGCGTGTAAAACGAAGCTGTATGTATATACTGCGAGCTGCACAGAACGAAGTATGGCGGGAAAAAGACACGAAATCACCCGTGAAACATTGTGCCGAAGCCCTCATCCGTGAATAACTCCATAAGAATAGAATGCGGTATACGTCCGTCGATTATGTTGGTCTGAAGAACTCCGCGGCGGACGGCCTCTACGCAGCAGTCGATTTTCGGTATCATACCGCCGGAGATAACGCCCTGAGACTTGAGCGACGGTATTTCGGAAACCTGAACGTCGTGAATTAAAGTGGAATCATCGTCTTTATCCATTAAAAGTCCGCTGATGTCGGTCATAAGCAAAAGCTTTTCCGCGTGGAGACTTGCGGCTATTGCCGCCGCGGCGGTATCGGCGTTTATATTGAACACCTCGCCGTTCTCGCCCGTTGCAACGGAGGAAATAACGGGGATATATTTATTTTCAAGAGTGTAATCTATAACGTCGGTATCTATTTCGGTTATCTCGCCTACAAATCCGACGTCCGATTTTGTGTATTTTACGGCCTTCATCATTTCGCCGTCGATACCGCAAAGACCTATCGCCTTGCCGCCGTGCTTTGAAATGAGCTGTACCAAATGCTTATTCACCTTGCCTGCCAAAACCATTTGAACAATATCTATTGTCTCTTCGTCGGTATAGCGCAGTCCGTCTACAAAGCGGCTCTGCTTGCCGACACGTTTGAGCATATCGGATATTTCCGGTCCGCCGCCGTGAACAAGCACAATATTTACTCCGACGGAACGAAGAAGAACTATGTCGGTCATTACGGCATCCTGAAGCTCTTCGTTTACCATGGCATTGCCGCCGTACTTTATGACGACCGTTTTATTTTGATATTTCTGAATATACGGTAAGGCTTGAACGAGAACCTCGGAACGGTCCGAATTTGTTATATTTGATATTTCCATATTTCTCCTCCGATAAATGTCTGTGAATACTGCGTTTATGCGTTTTACGCTCAGGTGCGGTAATCGCCGTTTATCTTGACGTAATCGTATGTCAAATCACAGCCGTAAGCCGCGGCAGAGAAGCTGCCTGATTTTAAATCGACAAGGATATACACCTCATCACAGACTAAGACTTTTTTCGCAAGTTCTTCGGAAAACGGAATTCCCGAGCCGTCCTTGCACACTTCTATTTCTCCGCCTGCCGAGCTGAATTTCACATCAACCTTATGAACGTCAATATCTGCTCCGCTGTAACCGAGAGCGCAGAGAATTCTGCCCCAGTTTGCATCCGCTCCGAACATAGCCGCCTTAACAAGCGACGAGCATATAACCGACTTTGCACATATTTTTGCCGTCTTTTGGTCTGCGGCACCCGAAACAATACATTCGACAAGCTTTGTTGCACCCTCGCCGTCTTTCGCCATAAGCTTTACAAGTTTTTCGCAAATTGCCGCAAGCGCACAAGTAAAGGCTTTATAATCTGCGTTTTCGGAGGTTATTTTCTCGTTTCCGCAAAGTCCCGACGCCAAAACAGCCACGGTATCGTTGGTGGATGTGTCGCCGTCTACGGAGAGCATATTAAAGCTGTCTTTAACCACCTCGAGAAGTGATTTTTTAAGCATTTCCGCCGAAATGTCGGCATCCGTTGTAATAAAAGCAAGCATCGTTGCCATATTCGGGTGAATCATACCGCTGCCCTTGGAAATGGCACCTATACGGCATTTTTTGCCGCCGAGAGAAAACTCACAGGCAAATTCTTTTTTTACGGTGTCCGTTGTCATTATCGCATTTGCCGCAGAATCAGAGCCGTCCTTATTAAGGCCCGAAACAAGCTTCGCCATACCGTTTTTGATGGGCTCAAGGTCTATCGGCTGACCTATAACTCCGGTGGAGGCTACCACAATATCGCTTTTTGAAATGCCGAGTGCGTCCGCGGTTATTTTGCACATTTCCTCCGCTTTTTCAACTCCGTCGGCATTACAGGTATTGGCTATGCCGCTATTGCAGACAATTGCGCGCGCCTTGCCGTCGCTTATATTTTCACGTGTGACGGTTATCGGTGCTCCGCACACAAGATTTTGCGTATAAACAGCCGCCGCGTCACAGTCCTTTTCACAGTAAATAAGTGCGAGATCCTTTTTCTCCTTATTTTTACGGATTCCGCAATGAATTCCGTTTGCGGTAAATCCTTTCGGTGCGGCGACACCGCCGCCGATAAAACTTAATTCCATTATAATTTACCTTTCATTTATAATCTTACAGGTCAAGTCCGTATTCGGGAGGTAAACCCATAACAATATTCATACATTCCAAAGCCGCTCCCGACGCACCCTTGCCGAGATTGTCGTAAAGAGCCATAAGAAGAAGTCTGTCGTCATTTCCGGCTACGGTGACAGCCATACTGTCAAGCTCAGCTTTAGAATTTGCCGCGACAAAGCCGCCGTTATCAAAAGCCTCTTTATATTTAACTATGTCCGAAGCGTATTTTGAGCGGTAAACCGCTTTAATGTCCTCTGCGGTTTTTCCGTCTTTGAGATCCGTTTTAAACACCGGGACCGTGACGAGCATACCGCTGAAATAATCACAGACATACGGACAAAATATCGGTGTAACTGACAGGCCCGAAATTTTTCGCATTTCTTTGAGGTGCTTATGCTCCTGATTTAAAGCGTATTCACGGGGAGCAAAAAGCTCCGGTGCTTTCTCGTCGCTTTCATACATAGCGATACCTTTTTTGCCGGCTCCGCTGTAACCCGAAACGGCGTGACAGATAAATCCGTGGTCCGGAGAAACAATACCCTCCTCCAAAAGAGGCTTTACAAGCGCTATAAATCCGCTCGCATAACAGCCCGGCGACGCTATACGCTTTGAAGAAGCCACGGTTTTAAATCCGTCTTTAAATATTTCAGGGAAACCGTAAGCCCACCCCTCGCTTGTACGGTGAGCGGTTGATGTATCTATAATAACCGTGTCGTCATTTGTAACAAGCTCTGCCGCCTCGATTGCCGCAGCGTCCGGAAGGCAGAGAAAAGCTATATCGGCACTGTTGAGAGCTTCCTTTCTTGATTTTATGTCCTTGCGAAGCTCATCGGGAAGAGTTAAAAGCTCAATATCATCTCTTTTTTTCAGACGGTCGAATATTTTAAGACCCGTAGTTCCCTGACTGCCGTCTATAAATACTTTTTTCATATTATTCACCATAGCCTTTCAGGCACCAAACAGTTTATTAAAAATCACCGTATATTCTTTGAAGCCTTAACGGGGCGCAACCGGTGATTTTCGCCGTCTCAAAATTATGCCGCAGGCAAATTTTGATGGCAATATAATTTAAGAAGTGTAACTTTTCACACTATTTGTCTTGTTCTTTCAATATTTTTTCTATTCTCTTTGCCTCTTTCAGCACGTTCTGCGGTGCGGGTCCGCCGAGCGAAGTCCTGCCGTTTACGCACTTGTCGAGATTTATGGCGTCATAAACGCCGTCATCAAACAAATCGCATATCTTTTTGTATTCTTCAAGAGGCAACGTTTCAAGCGTAAGTCCTTTTTTAATGCAGAGAGCCACTATTTCACCTGTGGCCTTATATGCGTCACGGAACGGCAATCCCTTGCCGACGAGATAATCGGCGCAGTCGGTAGCGTTGATAAATCCGCCTGCCGCGGCTTTACGCATATTTTCGGGAAGAGCCGTCATTGTGTCAAGCATGGGGATAAATGTGGCAAGGCAGATTTTAACGGTGTCAAAGGCGTCAAATATAGCTTCCTTATCCTCCTGCATATCCTTATTATAAGCGAGCGGCAATCCCTTCATCATTGTCAGAAGCGTCATAAGATCGCCGAAAACTCGACCGGTTTTGCCGCGGATAAGCTCGGTTATGTCGGGGTTTTTCTTTTGCGGCATTATTGACGAGCCGGTTGAAAAAGCATCGTCAAGCTCAACAAATTTAAATTCCCACGAGCACCAGAGGATTATTTCCTCAGAAAAGCGCGAGAGATGAACCATAAGTATTGACAAAGCGGACGCAAGCTCCATACAAAAGTCCCTGTCCGATACGCCGTCAAGCGAATTGAGCATAGGTCCCGTAAATCCGAGTGTCTCGGCTGTCATTTCGCGGTCGGTATTATATGTTGTACCGGCAAGTGCACATGAGCCGAGCGGGCAGTAATTCATTCTTCTCTGCGCGTCGGCAATACGTTCGCGGTCACGCAGAAGCATTTCGGCATACGCCAAAAGATGATGGCCGAATGTTATGGGCTGAGCGCGCTGCATATGAGTGTAACCCGGCATAACGGCGTCTGCATACTTTTCAGCCTTTTTGCATAGAACACCTATAAGCTCCGTGACAAGCGAATAAACGCTGTTGCACTCGCGGCGCAAATACAGCCTGACGTCAAGAGCTACCTGGTCGTTTCTGCTGCGCGCGGTATGAAGTCTTTTGCCGGCCGCGCCTACGCGCTTTGTGAGCTCGCCCTCAACAAAGGTGTGTATATCCTCTGCATTCGGGTCTATCTCCAACGTACCGTTTTCGATTTCCGCCTTAATGGCTTTTAATCCGTCAACAATTTTCGAAAGGTCGTCCGCCGATATGATATTTTGCGCGCAAAGCATAGCGGCGTGTGCAATACTGCCGTCTATATCATCCTTATACATTCTGCTGTCAAACGCTATTGACGAATTAAAATCGTTGGTTTTGGGGTCTAAAGCCTTTTGAAATCTGCCCTGCCAAAGCTGCATTTTTTTACTCCTATCAAATACCACACAGCGACAAGAGACAGAAACATCTCTTGTCGCACGTGGTAGTGCTAAGCACTGTTGTTTATTTTTTCAAGCGGGTTACAATGATTATTTGTTATCTCTCTTTGCGTCAAGTAAAGCTTTTACCTTTGTGGGGAGTCCGAAGAGATTGATAAATCCGGTAGCGTCGGTCTGATCGTATGCGCCGCCGTCATCGCCGAACGAAGCAACATTTTCATCATAAAGAGTATACACAGAGGTGACGCCTGCGTTTATAACGTTGCCCTTATAGAGCTTAAGCTTAACGTCGCCGGTTACGGTCTGCTGAGTGTTGTCGACAAAAGCCGCAAGAGCTTCGCGAAGAGGTGAGAACCATTTGCCGTTGTATACGAGCTCGCCGTATTTCTCGGCAACGAGTTTTTTGTAATGAGATGTGTCACGGTCGAGAGTTATCATTTCGAGAAGCTCATGAGCCTTGTAGAGGATCGTTCCGCCGGGAGTCTCATAAACACCGCGTGATTTCATACCTACAAGACGGTTCTCAACTATGTCAAGAAGGCCTATACCGTTTTCTCCGCCGAGCTTATTGAGCTTTTCGACAAGGGAAACAGCGTCAAGCTCTTCGCCATCAACAGCTGTGGGAACGCCCTTTTCAAAATGGATTGTAACATATGTAGGCTCGTCGGGAGCTTTTTCGGGAGAAACTCCGAGCTCAAGGAAGCCGTCTTTATTGTACTGCGGTTCATTTGCCGGATTTTCAAGGTCAAGTCCCTCGTGAGAGAGATGCCATACGTTTTTATCTTTTGAGTAATTTGTTTCACGATTGATTTTAAGCGGAATCTGATGAGCCTCGGCGTAGTCTATTTCTTCATCACGCGATTTTATGTCCCACTCACGCCAGGGAGCTATAATCTCCATCTCGGGAGCGAGTGCTTTAAGAGCAAGCTCAAAACGAACCTGGTCGTTGCCCTTGCCGGTGCAGCCGTGGCAAATAGCGTCTGCGCCCTCTTTTTTTGCTATATCGGCAAGACCCTTTGCGATACAGGGACGAGCGTGCGATGTGCCGAGAAGATACTCTTCATACTCGGCACCTGCTTTAAGGCAAGGCCAGATGTAGTTTTCGATATAATCCTTTTTAAGGTCGAGTACATAGAGCTTTGAAGCGCCGGTCTTGAGAGCCTTCTCCTCAAGTCCGTCGAGCTCAGTTCCCTGACCTACGTCGCCGGAAACCGCAATAACTTCACAGTTATTGTAATTTTCTTTAAGCCACGGAATGATGATTGACGTATCAAGTCCGCCGGAATAAGCGAGTACGACTTTTTTGATGTCTTTCTTGTCCTTTTTCATAAATGTTACCTCCGAGCATCGGCAAAAGCCTTTAATTTTTGATTACGAAGAGATTATACACCAATCACATTTAAAATCAAGTGTTTTTTGCATAAATATTCAAGTTTTGTGTATATTTGTGCGATATAACGACATAAATATACATTATGCACCCTGTTTTATGCAATATTTAACCTGATTTATGAATTTTTATGCAATAACTAAAGCCGAGCGAGAATTTTCGCCCGGCTCAGCCGTTATTTTTGGTTATTTTTTAAAGCTTTTTTCGCTTTGGACTTTTTGACTCCGTGCGTTATAAGCCCGGCCGTCAGGGCAATTATCACAGCGCCTGCCGAAAAAGCCGCTATCTTAATGTTATGTATATACTGCCCCTCATAATATCTTGCCTTGTTTGAGCTCTTGTAACCGACAAGGTCATTATAATACATCATATAAGTGCTGTAATCGAGAGTGTTTTCGTCTATATCTATAACGCGCGACCCGTGGAGAGGTCCGTTACCGTAAATATAAAATCCGACTCCGCTCGTATGCACCATATCAATGCCCTCATACGTGCCGCAAAAGTCATTGTTATGATCGTGCCCGAAGAACGCCGCCTTAATGTCTCCCTGCTGCTTCCAAGCGTCAAATTCGCCGCCGTTCACCTCTGCGGGACACGGTCCTTCGCCAAGATGACCGCTTGCAATATCCGTATTAAGCACATAATACTTACCGTCTTTTTTTACCGCACCGTCCGTGCCCTTGGGAACCTCCTTTAAAAGTTCATATATTTCGGGAACGGGTATATGCTGGAAAAGGAGAGACGGCATAGGTTCTCCGCCGTTTTCAGCTTTCAGGGCATCACTCGTTTTTTTGTACCAAGCAAGCTGATCCTCGGCGACGTGGGCATATCCGCCGTTTTCTTTATCATATGTGCCGGAATCTATAAACCAAAGATTAAAGACGTTCTTTGTGCCGTCCGAGCTTTTTATAGGAAGATTATAGTTGCCGCAGCCGGTCATAGCTTCTCCCTCGGAAGCGAGGCAGCCCGGCATAGAATTATAGACCGCCATTTGGAACTGTTTGGAGACCTTACCCTCGTCATCGTGGTTGCCGTATACTATTGCAAACGGTATGTTCTGTGAGGTAACGGGCTCCATAATCTGCCTGATTGCCTTTTCGACACGCTTTTTGCTTCTGTAAAGCACGGGCGACGGGCCGTGTATATTATCGCCGGTAAATACAACAAGGTCGGGCTTTGCAGCTTCAATCGAAGCATACATAAGATCAAGCGTCTCTTCGCACGGATTTAAATCATCCTGCGGATCCGCAAATACGAGTATACGAAATTTACCGTCTTTAAATTTAAGCGTAGTTTCATCCCCTGTTTCGGCAAAGCTCTGAATTGCAAAGCACGGTGAAACCACCGATAAACAAAGAATTACCGATAAAATAATGTTTAATACCTTTTTCATTTTATCCTCCCAATGCGCGTATCCTCTCGAATACATTTCTCCTGCAAAATAAATAATGCCGACGCAAAAGCTATTGCGACAAAACAGCATATAAAATAATATGCTGTTTTGAACAATAAAATCAGCGAAGGCTTAATGATTTTGTATAATTATTCTAACATCGGGATGGTTTTAATTCAACAGCAATAATCAACAATAAAAACGTGCTTTTTTCGACAATTCGAGCAGCTCATTTTTTTATCGATTTCAAATACTCTTTATCCCTGTCCGAGAGTTCCGCATCAAGAAGCAATTCAGGGCGTTTTTTTAATGTAGTCTCAAGCGCCTTTTCGTGTCTCCACTTGTCAATATTCGCGTGATGCCCCGACAAGAGTATATCGGGAACCTTTTCCCCGTGCCATTCGTACGGTCTTGTATATTGCGGATATTCCAAAAGTCCGTTGTAGTGACTTTCAAGCTCCTTAGCTTCGTCATTCGGCAGGACATTTTCGAGCATCCGTGAAATACTGTCGGCAAGCACAAGCGCAGGCAGCTCGCCGCCCGTCAGGACATAATCGCCTATTGAAATTTCTTCATCGACTATCTCATCGAGAATTCTCTGGTCCACGCCCTCATAATGACCGCAAAGCAGCACAATCCGGTCTGTAAGGGCAAGCTCCTTTACTCTCTGCTGCGTCAAAGTTTTGCCCTGCGGCGACATATATATAAGGTGCGGTTTTTCTTCGCCGGCACCGTAAAGGCTCTTATAGCAGTCATATATGGGCTGCGGACCCATCAGCATACCCATTCCGCCGCCGTACGGCGCATCATCAACACGGTTATGCTTATCAAGTGTAAAGTCTCTTATATTTACACAGTTTATCTCGACGTAGCCGTTTTTTCGCGCTCTGCCTATAATACTTTCGGACAGCACCGACTCGCACATTTCCGGGAAAAGCGTCATTATGTCTATTCTCATTCTCCGTCCTCCCTTATTGCACACTCATCGGAGAAAAGGCCTTTGAGCGGACGAAGATATACTTTTTTGTTTTCGACATCAAGTTTCACTACCACTGAGGGAATTACGGGAACCAACGTCTCTTTTCCGTTTTTATCTTTGACAGTCCAAGCGTCATTTGCAACGCCTTTCATAACATCGGTAACTGTTCCGTACAATACATCGGTATTATCCGCGTCATACACAGCGCAGCCTATTACATCCTCAACGAACGCTTTGCCGCTGTCAAGATGAACATCCTTTCGGTCAAAATACAACACTCTGCCGCGGTATTTCTCTGCTTCTTCGATTGTAAGAACGCCGTCTAGCTTTAACAGGGCTGCATTTTTATGAGGGCGCACCGAGACAACGCCGACTGCCCTCTTACCGTCGGCATCAAGATACAATGTTTTGATTTTTTTCAAAAAGTCCGCGCCGTCGCACCATACGTCAAAGCGCATTTCGCCTCTGACGCCGTGCATACCGACTACCTTACCGGCCTCAAGAAATTGTTTTAACATATAAATTCACCGATTGCCGCTTTAAAACGGCACTAAATAAAATGAGTACAAGAGGAAGCCCCCCTGTACTCGTTTACTGTCAGTCGATCTCAACCTGAACTCTTGTGCCGTCCTTTGTGGCTCGAGCCTTAACAACGGTTCTGATAGCCTTGGCTATTCTGCCCTGCTTGCCTATAACTCTGCCCATATCGTTTTCGGCAACGTGAAGGTGATACACCGTAACGCCTCTGTCATCAGTCTCATCTACCGTAACGGAAACCGAGTCCGGCTCATCAACGAGTCCTTTAGCGATCTGTTCGAGAAGCTCTTTCAACTAAAAGACCTCCTATTATTTAATGATTCCGCTCTGCTTTAATACAGATTTAGCGGTCTCTGTGGGCTGAGCGCCGTTCTTGAGCCACTGCTCTGCCTTTTCAGCGTCAATCTTAATTTCAGCCGGAGACTTCATAGGATCAAAAGTACCTATTTCTTCGATAAATCTGCCGTCACGCGGAGCTCTT
>ULSR01046282.1_pt1 | contig 35484 bp, 28 predicted proteins | sample 1956861 | NCBI WGS metagenome assembly ULSR01 (sample SAMEA4835713, study PRJEB28245) | human gut metagenome | biome: gut microbiome; material: fecal sample | place: Denmark | collected 2008 | reverse complement strand
TGCTGCGTGCGTTCTTACATAAATAAGATACTCTCTGAATCTGAAGCCTGTAAAAGCCTTAGATTTCTTGGAAAGGCTCGATTCACTCATATTAAATAGTTCTGCAGTAGCAGCCATAGTTATGTCATTGTGATAATTCTCGATAATATATTCAATAACCTTCTGGATAAGTTCATTACCTGTATCCATTTTCGTAATAACATTATCTTCATACATCTGACAGCGCAGAATAAAAAGTATAAGTTCATGAAAATAAGAATGTATGAAAGATAAAGACAGACTATCTACACCATTGTGTTCATAAGAAATCTTCTGGATAATTGATGATATATAATCAAGTCGTCTTTCTGGTATATGGATAACAGGATGTTTATGGAAAATGCTTTCTATATCCTGAGAGGAATCATCAGCAATCCACTTTAATTCATCATTATTAAAATATAACACATATCTTGTATGGTCACTTCCGGCGAGGTAAGTAGTCATGTGCGCCATGTCTGGTGGGATAAGAGCAAGTCCGCCAGAATTTAACATATATATTTCATCACCTACATAAAGTGTGCAGGAACCAGAATATATAAACATCAGCTCCCATCTGTTATGTTCATGAAAATGTTTCATTTTATAAGATGGTGGCACAGTAGCAATATCCGTGTGGAAATTGTCATTAATAAAATGGTACATTGCCGTCTCCTTGGTATATGAATAATATCTTACGAAGCAAAATCATATACTGATTATAGGTCGTTTATAGAGAAACTGTTACTGATTTTTTACATATTTTTTTGATTTTGAAAGATTTCGTGCTGTTTTTTTGTATCTATAAAAAAACAATGTGAATATAATAAAAGCATCTTAAGAAGCAGAAACAATTTAATATTAAGGAGGAATAATATGATACGAAGAAACAAAATTATTGCTTCTGTTGCTGTCAGTGTCATGGCTGGTGTTCTTGTTGCGGGCAACTTAGCTCCATTACAGGGATACTATGCATTTGCACAGGAAACAGGAGTAAAAACTGCAAGGTATTCAGCAGTAAAAGACATTAACAAAACATTAGAAGGTTACACACCAATGGACAGTTCTGATCCGGTTGAATTCGGTGGAACTTACATTAAGTATCAGGGTGAGACAATCCAGTTGTCGGAGACAGCCATATATCTTGATGGATCGTTATCAGATGAGCTTGCTGCCCAGTACCCATATGTATATAACGATATTACTAAGGCATTGTCAGCAGATGCATTAAAGAATGGAACAGCAGACAAACCAATGACAGTATATGTTGCACCATATGTGTATTGGATTGATGATCCGGCAGCAACAGATACAGTACAGAAGACCGAGGGATATTCAGTACCTTATGGAATGGTTGTTAATTCAGAATATCTTACTATCAAAGGTCTTACAGGAAATCCTGATAATGTTGTATTAGCAGGAAACAGAGGACAGTCACATGCCTCTAACGGTAACTACACAATGTTCAGATTCAACTGCAGCGGTGCACTTACAGTTAAGAACATAACAATAGGTAACTATTGTAGCGTTGACCTTGATTATCCGCTTATGAGTGAGCTTAATCAGGCAAAGAGAACAGAGACAATCACACAGGCACAGCTTGCTGATGTTTCAGGAGACAAGATGTTTGCAGATAACTGTAACTTCATAAGCAGACTTAATCTTGACCCAATAAATGGAGCATCAAGAAGTCTTTATAACAACTGTCATTTTGAAAGTACAGATGATGCCCTTAATGCAAATGCTGTATATGTAGGATGCGATTTTGATTTCTACGGAAACAGACCATTATATTCATCATATGGTACAGGTTCAACATTTTTAGGTTGTACATTTAATTGTAAGATATTAAATGTTGAAGCTGAACCTACACAGTTCTTTACTAAGGAAGGCGGCACAATTACCGCAGTAGACTGTGTATATAACAGTAATTTAAGTGTACCTATATCAATTGGATGGACTAAAACACCATCAACTTCATTAAAATGTTATCAGAGCAACATAATTCATAATGGACAGAGCATCACAATCGGTGGCGAGGGAGCTAAAGAAACCGTTGATATTACAGGCAAGTCGGTACTTGATGCCTACAAGATTGTGTCAGGTGGTAAGACATATTACAACACATACAATCTTTTAAAGGGCAGTGATGACTGGGATCCATTAGGAGTTAAGGATGTAATTAAAGCAGCCGGACAGGACACAGTTGCAACACAGCTTTCAATAACATCAGATGTCACAGAGATTGAATCTGGAAAGGAAACAGCTTCAATAGGAGGAACAGTTAACTATTTCTATGGAACTAATGATACAACACAGAAGATAACATACAGCGTATCAGACGAAGATAAGGCATATGTGAAGTTAACAGATAATGGTGACGGAACATGCAAAGTAGAAGGTACTAATAATGATGATGCAGCTAGGAAGGTCATTATAAATGCATCTACAGAGTCAGGTCTTGAAGCAGCAGTTGGAATTACTGTAAAGCCAAGCAAGATTGAAGCACCAGCATTTACAAAGGCACCAGTTATTACTAATGACGGACAGGGCAGTCTTAAAGTAGATTACTCACTTGATTTAGGAAGCAGAGAAGACATGTCTGCAATCTCATGGTACAGATGTACAGATGCAGAGGGCAGCAATCCTATACTTGTAGCAGTAACAAGAAATGATTCACCAGAGTATACATATAAGTTAACAGCAGGTGATGTAGGATATTACATCATGGCTAAGGTAGAATCTAAGAACATCAGAAGTGATTATGGAACACCGGTAAATACAGTATATGACAAGGCAATCGGAGTGAAAGATGTAAGAAGCAAGAACTTTGCTACAGATTTCTCTAACTTCCCTAACGTAAAGCAGTCAGAAATCAAAGCTGGCTTCTGGACAGTAGATTATAACCGTCCGGCAGATACAGAAAGTTTTGGAAGCTGGCAGGGAGCTGATACAGAAGAACCTTGGAAATATGGAACAACAGGTAACGGCTGTGTAGGCGCTGGATTATATGAAGGTACACAGGGCGCAAGACTTATGTATACACCAGTAGAAGGAACATATGGTGATATGTCACTTAAGCTTGTAGTTGACCCAGCCAAGACAGCAGGTCAGGGATTTGGTAGTGCAGGTCAGTATATGGATGTACTTCTCAAGTTCGATACATCAACACTTACAGGATACGGATTAAGAATAGTAAGAACTAAAGCATCATCTAATGCCGTAACATTTGTACTTGTAAAATATGACAACGGAACAGTAACAGAAATCTCTGATGAGGTTATCGCAAGCTGCTATGCAACAGGTTGTACAATCAGCTTAAAGGTTGAAGGTAATAAGCTCACTGCTCATGTTGAGACACCAACAGAACAGCTGGCAGATCAGGCAGCTAAGGGATATCCACATGTAGTTGACCTTACAGCAGACATTGAAGTGAACAGCTTTGGTGGTGTTGCAATCCAGCACACAGGAACAGTTGGTTCAGGCGGATGGCAGAATACAACAATGCTTCATAACTTAAATGTTACATGGGAAGGTGAGAACAACCAGAACCCTGAATATGTTGAAGGAAATCCATCAGATAACGAGAATCCGGCAGAGAAACCAGATGATTCAACAGGAACTTCAACAGGAGCAGATACAACAGTTAAGACAGGCGATATGAGCCATGCAGGAATGTATGCCGCATTAACTACAGCAAGCCTTTGTGCATTGCTTGGAATGGCAGCAGTATACATGAGAAGAAGAAAAGATATCTAATTTCATAAGAATTTTCTTTACAGGAGCACCCGCAATTATATTGCGGGTGTTTTTGCGTGGTGAATGTGTGACCGTATGTGATTGACATTTTAATTATTATGCTATAAAGTTTTATAGAACTAACCAGTATAAGATGGAGGATAAAACTTAAAAGCATGAAATATAATATCAGAAAGTATATATTGTCAGGAATTACAGTAATTCTTGCAGCGGCTGTTCTGACGGCATGTGGTGGCAACAAGCCAGAGAAGGACGATACAGCCCAGAGTACACAGGAAATATTTGCAATGGATACATATATGTCGCTTACTGCATATGGCAGCAATTCAGAGGAAGCAGTAAGTAAAGCAGTTCAGGAGATTAACCGGCTTGATGCAATGTTTTCGGTAGGAAATGAGGACAGTGATGTTACTAAGATAAATGAAAATGGAAGCGGTGAAGTATCGGAAGAAACCGCATTTATAATGAACAGGGCAATGCAGGTATCTAAAGAAACTAAAGGTGCTTTCGATATTACGATATACCCGGTTATGGAGCTGTGGGGATTTACCACCAAGAATTACAGAGTGCCTGAAAGCAGCGAGATTGCAGAGGTACTTAAGTATGTTTCTTATACAAATGTGGAGGTTAACGGGCAGCAGGTGACATTGTCAGATGGTGCAAGCATTGACCTTGGTGGAATTGCCAAAGGTTATACTTCTTCAAGGGTGATTCAGATTATGAAGGACTGCGGCATAGAGCACGCAATCATTAATCTTGGAGGCAATGTGCAGGTGCTAGGAACTAAGACTGATGGCTCGGACTGGAGGGTTGCCATACAGAATCCTGACAGTGAAAGCAGTTATCTTGGTGTATTAAGCACGGCGGATAAGGCTGTCATAACATCAGGTGGGTACGAGCGGTATTTTGAGCAGGACGGACAGGTATACCATCATATTATAGACCCGCAGACAGGTTATCCATCAGAGAGCGACCTGACTTCGGTTACAATTGTGTGTTCAGATGGAACTACAGCAGATGCATTATCAACTGCGCTTTTTGTAATGGGGCTTGATGGTGCGAAAGAACTTTACAGAAGCGGGGCTATAGATTTTGATATGATACTTTTCGATGGAAGCAGAGTGTATGTATCGGAGGGCATTGCCAGCGGTTTTTCAACAGATATGGATAAGGAAATAATTACCAGACAGCCTTAATGAGAATTATTATTAACTGTCTGTATTGACAAATGTGGTGAGAAAAATATATTCTATAGAGCAGTTAGCGAAAACTAATCGCAGATAGATTAATATACTTTTGTTGAAGACAGCTAACCAAGATATACAGACCCGAAGGAGCAGACATGTTATTAATAATATCACTTATAATCGTAGCTTTATTCATATATTTTCTTAAAGATTCACTTAAAAAACACGCAGGTATCTACTATATAGGGGCAGCGGTAATCTCTATTGCAGTATTTCTGATTGGATTTCTGCCAATGTCTTTATTCTTAAAGAATAATATATTGGGGATATTTGCAAAGGGTTCTCTTGGAACGGCAATGTTCATTGCAGTAATGTACGCAGGTGCACTTCCTAAGGGCAGCAAGCTGATTGCACCGCTTATGAAGATAAGAGGTGAATTGTCAATTACAGCGGCAATACTTGTCCTGTGTCATAATTTCACATATGGAATGACATATTTTAAAATGCTTTTTATTAAGCCGGCGGCATTATCAGCAACACAGCTTACAGCAGCAATAATAAGTATTATTCTTATCACAATAATGCTTGTGCTTACAGTAACTTCATTTCAGGCTGTAAGAAAGAAGATGAAGGCTAAGAAATGGAAGCAGTTACAGCGCACAGCATACGTATTCTACGGTCTTATGTATGTACATATAATGCTTATCAATATTCCATATGCAAGACTTGGACTTGGCACTTATATTGCAAATGTTGTTATCTACAGCATAGTCTTCTTAGGATATGCAGCTATGAGAATAGCAAAGGTTGTATCAGTAAAGGCAGCAAGAGCCGGAAAGACATACGGTAAGAAACCTGAGACGGTTATGTATGGACTTGCATTGGTTTTATGTGTAGTTATGACATTTTTATGCTTTGCAGGAAGAAAGACAACTGCTATGGCTTCTGGCGGGGGCGAGGAATGGGAAGAATTCTTTAATGATGAGACAGTTGCAGCGTTGGTTAAAGAGGCAGAGAGCAGCCTTGCAGGTGACGCAGCTTTAACAGCCGAAGGAACGACAGAGTCTGGACAGACTGATAATCAGTCAGATACACAGGCCGACAATTCGGGTTTGGATAATTCAGCCGCAGGTAATACTTCTGGTAAAACATCAGGCAATGATTCGGAAAGCGGTAATCAGGCAGCACAACCAGACAATTCTTCAGATGGTGGCAGCAGTGATTCACAGGGTGGCAATTCTGGCAGTGATACACCGGCTAATACCACATTTAAAGCAGACGGAACTTATATGGGTTCTGCTGTGTGTGATACTTATAATTACAATGTAACGGTTACAATAGTCATATCGGGAGATGTGATTACATCAGTTACAGCAACTTCAGAAGCAGGAGCACAGGACGTACAGTATTTTAATATGGCAAATGCAAAGGTTCCTGCACAGCTTCTTGCAAATCAGAGTACATCAGGCGTTGACAGTGTTTCTGGGGCTACTAAATCAAGCAATGCCATAAAGAAGGCATTTTACTATGCTTATAAATCTGCTAAGAAGTAGAGCAGATTTGTAATAGAAAAAATTATAAGGAGGATTTATGAGAAAGAACATTTTTACTAAGATTGCTGCTGTTGCAGCCGCTACTGTTCTTGCAGTTACAGCACTTCCAGCTCTTGTGTCTGATACACATGCAGCAGATGATGAGTATTCATATGTATATGCTGGACTTACATGGCAGGAATACTGGGCTAACGAGGGCGTATATAACGCAGGAGATGTAACAACATCTAATGAGAAGGATACACATGGTGAGTATGATAAGGGTGCTTTTGATACAGTAACAAGAGCTACAACTAACCATGGTCTTCATAGAGGAAGCTACCAGTGTATGGCAACAATTGATACAGAAGATGGTAAGAAGTATGAGCTTGCCGGCTGGAGCAGCGATGGAAAGCAGATGATACTTACAGATGGTACACAGCTTTCATACAACAGAGGCACAATTACTAATGCAGATGGTTCAACATCTAAAGTTTCTTCTTATGAAGTAACTGGTATTAAGTATGTTCCGGTTAAGGTTAAGACATCTGATCTTGCTGATTTTGAGCAGCATTACAGAGTTGTCAAGAATGGTGAGAAGTTATACGGAGGATTCGGTGAGGTCAAGCTTAGTTCATATGAGTATACAGCTGCAGTTAATGCAGATACTAACGGACTTAAGACAGCAGTTAAGAATGCAGATGGAACATATTCATTCTCTGCAAGACAGACTGGAAGTGGAAAGTCATTTGCAGAGCAGGATATAAGTGTGGCTGCTAACATTACATCTACAGTAAAAGATGCTACAGGTTCATACGGTGAATTCTTAAGAGTTGATATTAATGGTGATGGTTATGGCGCATTAGGTGCTATGATGCAGGCTGTTAAGTGGACATACTATGGGAATGATGCAACAAGAACAAATGCTGTTGCTACATATGGCACTAAATTCGCAGCAGATAACTGGATGCACAAAGTAATGGGAATCCAGCTTGGACTTACAGATTCGGCACGCTGCCAGTTACCAGCAGGATATGATGGAACAGGTTACTGGTCACTTACTGTATATGCATTAGGATATACTGATACTACAATTGATTTTGAAGCAACAGATGCTAATATCGTTAAGGTTAAAGCACCTGTAAGTGATACATCAAAGCTTTCAGCAGCTATTGCAGCAGCAGATGCACTTAACGAAGCTGATTACACAGCCGAGTCTTGGGCAGCTATGAAGCTTGAGTATGAGGAAGCAGTCGATGCACTTGCAGTTGCAGAATATCAGGCAGATGTTGATGAGGCAACAGAGCATCTTACAGCAGCAATCAATGCATTAGTAAAGGTTGAGGTAGGCACAGAAGGAACAGGTGATACAAATGGTGCTGGTACATCAGACGCAGGTTCAGCAGATACATCTGTATCAGATGTTAAGACTGGCGATGCAGACAACATGGCAGTATATTCATTAGCTACATTACTTGCCATGGCAGCAGGTGCAGCAGTTGTATCAAGACGCAGAATTAAAGACATCAGATAAATGATATGCTTACAATCATAATAAAACTATAAACAAGCCAGAGAACCGGGCCATAAGTCAAGTCTATGATGGGATTTGCTTATGGTCCGGTTCTTTGATTGTGTTATGTTGATTTTTGTTAGTTTTTGTACTTGTCAAGAGCGCATTTGGAGGCGTTGATAATATCTCTCAGAATATAAAAATCCTGAGTAGAACAAGAATCAAGGACGTTGAGAATTTCAGTTTTGGTAGATAAATTGATACTTGGTGTGTCATAAAGTAATTCATCAGTCTGTACAGACAGAGCCTCTGCAATATCAACAAATACTGGTAAGCTTAGCTTTGTGTTCCCAGTTTCAATGTGACTGAGATGCGTTGTTGATATTCCAACCTTTTCAGCCAGTTGTTCCTGTGATAATCCACAGCCTTTTCTAAATTTTCTGATTTTTTGCCCAATCATATAATAATCCATAATCCACCTGCCTATAGAATATAATTATACTTGAATTGTATGGTCGAAAATGCTAATATTACATAAACTATATGGGCTATTTTATATCTATGTGGTTAAAATATACTTATGAGAGGTAGAACATATGAAAGGGAAGATAATACGCATAATATGTATGCAGATAATTTTGGCTATGTTGGTATTGAGCATAGGGTGTGGGGGTAAATCGTTCGTAGGAAATGAAGTGACATCTGAAAGTAGGGAGACTATTTCTACAGAACTAAAAAGTACCAATTCAAGTGCTGAAAATAACACTATCAGCGTTGGAGAGGTGAAAGCCGTCAGGTATAGCGGATATAAAGATTATTACTATACTGGTGTTGATGGAAAAGCGTATTTATTTGATATGACAGGTAAAATAATAAAAGAATACGCATATGAGGAACTTTGTCCCACAGATTTTTTTGATGGAATAGCTATGAAAGAAATGGTAGATACAGCACATAGTAAGGGATATTATGTTATTACTGATTATGATGGAAATGTGATAACGTCCAAATATATTTCATCGTCAGATCGTTTTTTTAAGATATACAATATAAATGATGAACCATTAATAGCAGCATTTGTTTTTAATGACACCGCTCTGACAAGTGAAGGACAAGTTGTATTTAAAACAAAAGATGGAAAAGATAAATATGTATTTAGTACAGAAGACGATAATATGAAGTCTAATGGAATTGATGTATCATATTTAAAAAATACTGATACAAGTTTAAGTTATGTAGGCGATGGAATGGCATATCTGCATAATTGGTATAAAAATAGTTATTTTATAAATTTAGAAACTAAAGAAATCTTTAAAGACACATTTAATGCACATGGAGATTATATTAATGGATATCTTTCTTTTAATGGAAATGGTGGTTGTGGAATTGTAGATACACATGGTAATGAATTGCTGGATACTAATATTGTTCCTGAACTACAATGTACATTTAGTCAGGGATTGTATTATAATTGTTATGATAAAAAATTTTATAATATTAACGGTGAATGTGTAATTGATTTATCTCAATATGATGTTGTTAATCCATACAGATATATGGATACGTATGAAAATAAAATGAAAACATATGTATTTGATGAATCAGGAATATGTAAAATAACAGTTAATAATCCTTCTGGCAAAAATTATTATGGACTAATAAATACCAAAGGAGAATGGGTGATAGAATTACAAGAACAGCAATTGAGTTATTTTGGAAAAATAGGGAATAACTTAATATTACTTCAGGCGAATGGTGGTTATGAGGTGTATGACATTAATAATAAAAAATATGTTGGGAAGACCATGGATTTAACTACAAATAATATTACTCATAACTTCTATAAGGGTAAATTAATGTATGCATATAATGGAGAAATATACATATATGACTATAATACAGAGAAAAATAGTAAAGTGGTGTTGTATAAGTAAAAAACAAATTGAAAAAGATGTTGTAGTGATTTAGACTACAGCATCTTTTTTTATACCAAAATGTGCATGTGGTTAAAAACAACTTGAATTATATGGTCTATAATGCTATAATTTTATTAACTTGATAGGCAGAACGTGTTTATACAGTTAATAAAGCGCAAAGGAGAATTTTTATGAAAAAGAAGATTGCTTTAGTATTGGCAGTAATGATGTTATGTGGTCTTGCAGCATGCGGAGAAAAATCGGGAGTACAGCAGAAAACACAAAATCAGGCAAATTTGGTTGGAAGATGGGAGCTTGTAGATGTACAAACAGATTATAATAGCTCATATTATCATATCGGTAAAAAATTTGAACTTTTCAGTGATGGAACAGGTATAAGCAGTGCAGGATATGAGGAGAAATGGATAGCTGAAAATGGAAGATTAAAGAGGGGCGATGATGTATGTAGTTATAAAATAAGTGGGAATAAATTAATATTAACGCATGATGATGGTACTATTGAAACCTATCAGAGAGTACAGCAGTAAATTAATAGGCAAAGGAGAAAAATATGGAAGAGAAAAAATATTGTCAATATTGTGGTTCACCTATTGATAGTGAAGCAAAATTCTGTACCAAATGTGGAAAGAGCATTAATGGTGAGCAGAACGCTTCCGTTCAGAAGAAGGTTTATCAGCAGACTAACTTTGTGATGGATATGTTAAGAAACTTTGGAAATCCTAATACAGTAATAAGAATTATAAGCATTTTTAGTGCTATATTTCTGGCAATAGTACAGTTTTTCGGAATGGGCTATATGCTGGAGGCTGGCGGATGGTTTGTAAGTAAAACACAGAAGATTAGTGCAATAAAATTCTTGTATAGATTGGTTTTCAAATCGGGAGATATGTCAGACTACGGTATAGAATTAAATTTTTTAATTGTTATATGTTGTCTTGCATTTATAATTGGATATATAGTGCTGTTAGTTGTAGATGTATTATTGTTAAAATATATAATAGCAGATTATCATATAGACACAATTGTTGATGTAGATAAGGGAATGTCTATATGTGGAATAGTTATGTTTGGAGTAACAATAATTATTGGAATGTATATTAGAAGCAAACTAGAAGAATACGGAATGCAAGATATGTTTAACATAAATGTTATGTGCTACATAGGTCTTATATATTCCCTTGTTTTGCAGATATTCTCAAGATTAATTATTAAATCACAGTTAGAAGATGAATAGTATTAGAAATTAGGCTGGGCGAAAGCAAATCGTTCAGTCTTTTTCTGCGTTGAAATAATGAAATAATTTAATGAATGCATCTTATGTGTCAAAAACTAAATCCGACAGAAAAATGACAGATGACGACACAAAAGCAACAGAATACGACAAGTATATTTACAACACTATATATCTATGATACTATGCGTATATAAATATGCATGTTTATTAATTCAGAGGAGAAAGAAACACCGGTGTCGTATATTTTATGGAGGATAAAGAGAAGAAAAATTATTATGACACGGCCATGCATCAGATTAATGGGGACTCATTATGCTTAAGTGCATATGAATATCTTAAGAATAATGCAGAATGGATTGGAAGGTATGAGGATTTTCTAAAGGGAAAGAGGTCACTTCCATTATTGTATGATCCATTTTTTAAGAAGATATTCAATCCAGTTGAGAGAAGAGACAGACTTTCAGAGCTGGTTAGCTGTTTGCTGGGGCAGAAGGTTACAGTTCTTGAAGTGTTTCCTAATGAGGATTCGCAGTTTCTTGGCGTGATGATTATTATGGATATGGTTGTTATGATGACCGATGGGAGTATCGCCAACATTGAGATTCAGAAGATTTCATATGATTTTCCAGCAGAGAGAATATCGTGTTATTCAGCTGACCTTGTGCTGCGTCAGTATAAGATGATCACTGGAAAGAATCAGGAGATAAAGCAAGAAGCTTCAATGCATGGTTCTTCAAAGCCGTCTTATAAAGATATGCGTAAGGTTCATACTATTATTCTGTTTGAGGACAGTAATAAAAGTCTTATAAGTGATATGGATAAGGCATTATATTTTCATGTTGGCAAGACACGATTTAACACTGGAGTCAAGATAGAGCTTTTACAGGATTTTGTGCTTGTAAGTCTTGACACGTTCAGGAAATACAGATATTCTGATATCAGAGAAGGGCGTACCGAGATAACGGATTACGATTATGACAGTAGTCAGTATAATGATGAATTAGTCTCAGAAAAGATGAAGAGAGACAGATTAAAGTTCTTGTCATTATTCGTAGCAGAGACACCGCAGGAGATAGACAGACTGATAGAGATATTTCCTGATCTGGAATCAGTCCGCCAGGATATTAATGAGTATTTGGAAAGACCCGGGGAGGTGCTTAGTATGTTTTCAGAGGCGTTGAGAATATTGGACAGGAATACGGCAGAGTTGATGGTTGACAGGATGAAAGATGAGATGGAGACTTTGAAGGCACAGAATGAAGAACTAAAGTTATCATCAGAAGAAAAAGACGCAGAGATAGCAAGATTAAAGAAGTTATTAGAAGAACAGAATAAGTAGTAAAAAGCAGCAGCTACCACAACCATAAGTGGTAACTGCTGTTTTCAGCTTTATTACCTGTTAATCTTAATATCACCCATATTAACATCAGCATTTATACTTTTACCGCTGCCTGCATTATTAGTATAGCTGTGAGAATAAGTAGAATCATTGACTTTAATGTCGCCTAAGTCTACAGAGAGATTAGCACTGTATTTATCAATATCCATACCGCTTATTTTCAGTGAGCCCATATCAACAGAGAGATTAAAGACATCACTGTTGCAATTGGTAATCTTAATATCACCCATATTAACATCAGCAGTTAAATTCTTAACGGCAGAATCAACGATCTTAAGAGAACCCATATCAACAGAGAAATCAGCAGAAGAAGCATGTATATTGTTAACATCCATATCACCCATATTAAGGTCAGCCTGAATGGAATTAAGACTGACATTGTCAGGAATAGTAATTGTAAGTGTGCAGTCTGAGTTTTTGATATTAGTCATAAGATGTACTTTTACATGCTGTTCAATATTTAATGAAGTTCCAGAAACAGATACAGCAGGCTTAAACTTTTCAGCACCTGTATAGATAACTTCAAGCTTGCTGCCTTTCTTAATCTCAACACTGCCAAGATTCATATCAACAGATATGTCTGACACATTATCATAAGTGGAAGAATTTTCAATATATTTGCCACTGGATGCCATAGTTATGCGTGTAAAAGGAGAAATGTTAAATACATTACCAAGAACGCCAATAATTATGCATATAAGTGTAATAAAATATATAATTGACAGATAAATTCGTTTACTCATAATTACACCTCCCCGGAATCGTCTTTAAGTATACTCTTAAATATAGCGTGTATTACAGCCGCAACAGGCCATATAACCCATGTTAAAGCCCATGCAAATGTGATAAAACTGATTGACAGATATATACATGTAACGGTAGGCCAGAAAACAGACATAATAGTTGTTGCAGTATTGTTAATATATCTGACTTCTTTATTCTCCTTCTTAACATAGCTGCCGGCTACATTGTCACCATTAAGGGCAAGTAAAGTCTTACATGAAGTCTCAGCCATTGAACCGAAAACAATAAGGAATACGCCGACACTTACTATACAAATCATTGCAGCACCGCCGATATCGTCAAGTCCCTGTATTGGGATTGCGTCAAAAACAGCAGCAGGGACAAAGCTTATGATACACATAATAATTCCCAGAGTGCGGCACACAATAGAAATGTTGCGAAGCTGTTCCTTCTTATCCTGCACATATCCGACAGTGGCATAATCAATGATACATATGTGTTTCTTAATATAGTTGTATCTATTCATTAAAGAATTGGTTATTATAAATATGCCAACACCGCAGGCAACTATAATAAACAGAGCAACAGTGCCCATTGTCTGGAGAAAATTATTATGAAATGCACTGCAGGCTGCCGCTGGAACTACTGAGAAAATACATAAGAAAACCCCTAATGCAGTCAGAAATGCATGTCGGCTGCCGGCACTTACAAAGCTTCTGGCTTCATCCTGTGTTAAAGTGCGTCTGTTATCAACAGGAGCAGAAGACTGTCTGTTAAGTCCGAGAGTTTCTGCGAGTTCGTCAAGATTGCCAAATTCTGAGATAACAGTGCCTACAGCCTCATTCTCGCTTTTGCCTTCACTGATAAGTTCATTATATTTGTCCTCCATCATGCCCCACAATTCGTCTTTAGCCTTTAAAACTTCAGCAGTTGCGGGGAGATTGGCAAACATAGTTTCAAGATAACTTTTAATAGTATCCATACATTAATTCTCCTTCACAATAAATTTTTCAATAACTTCTTTAGTGAGAGCCCACTCTTCACATTTTGACTGATAATACAGTCGTCCTTCGTCAGTAATCTGATAATAGGTGCGCTTCTTTCCCCCATTCTCGCCTACACCGGGGAAAGAAGTGATATATCCGTTCTTTTCCATTCGTGTAAATGCGGAGTAAAGAGTAGTTTCTTTAACAATATATTTCTCATTGGTCATGGCCTTAATCTGCTTGGAAATCTCATAACCATAAGATGGCTTATCAAGCAGAAGATACAGGATAATTGTATCGTTGTAGCCTCGTATAATGTCGCTGCTGATGCCAGCCATGCATATTCCTCCCTTCGAATTAATTGAAGGTGATGATTCACCTGATAATAAATATTAAATAAATGATAATTACTACGACAGGCGATACTACGACAGCCGTAGTACATCTGTCGTAGTATATATAACATGATATGCATAATATGTCAACAGGAGAATATAAAAATCCCTCAAAAGCAGGTAAACAGTGCTTTTGAGGGATATATTAAAAATGTGGATTATTTGAAATATACTTTAGCTGCAGTAGCAGACATGATATTTTCCTTGTCGGATGTTGATATTTCATTGCTTAAGACAATGTAATCAATAAGGTGTCTGTAGCTGTCCTTGCACAGATTCATAGGCAGGTCGCTTCCCCACATAAGTCGGTCGCTTCCGACAAGTTCAATGGCGCGTTTAATATAATGGATTGCGTCAGGATAAGGGTATGTGGCATCTTTACCCTGATTAGAAGGAAGGCTTGCAAGGTCGAATGCAACATTGTCAAGCGTGAGTGCCTCCATTCCTTTAAGCCAGACATCTTCCTGAACAAGACCTCTTGGGGCAAGCAGATGGCACACAATAAACTGCGTGTCAGGGTGTCTCTTAATTGCGCGGGCGAGGGCTTCCGGCTGCCAGCACTCGGCAGGGTAGCGTCCAATATCGAACACAACAGTATTATTATGCATTTCAGCATATGACAGCATTTCCTCAATAACATCACCATCAAGGGGAATAGTAGGATGATAACTCATAAGACCGCTTCCGGTACTTACCTCGAATTTTACAATCTTAATTCCGAGGTCTTCAAACAAATGCTTTCTTATAGAATCAACATTTCTGCAGAATGGGTCGTAAGTAGCTGCTGCAACAAGACGGTCAGGATATTTTTTTGCAGCCTCATAAGTGTAGAGATTCTGCGGTCCTAAGAAATTGCCCTGAAGCATAACAGCCTTGGAAACACCAGCCTCGTCCATAACCTTAAGAACCGCTTCCGGAGTTACATCATATTCACCGAGACACTCTGGTATCATCTGGAATATAGTTCCATCAGCGTAGCTTGCGTAACCTCCGCCTATAGCCTGCATTTCTCCGCTGTTTCCAAATCCATTGATGCAGCGGCATATATGAATGTGTGAGTCAATTATGTTCATAGTTAAGCCTCCTTGTTGCTGGATGTTAATATGTAATCTCCCTGCCTTCTTTTCTCCACTGTCTGAATTCAGCAGAAGCAGAAAGTAAAAGGTCAGATGATGAGTTAAGTGCAGTTTCAACAGAATCCTGAATAACACCGATGATGAAGCCAATTCCGACAACCTGCATTGCAACATCATTAGGAATACCAAATAATGAGCATGCCATAGGTATAAGCAGGAGTGAACCACCGGCAACACCAGAAGCACCACAGGCAGAAAGCGCTGCAAGAATACTTAAAAGAATTGCGCTTGGAATATCAACAGTAATACCTAAAGTATTGGCTGCGGCAAGTGTCATAACAGTGATAGTTATTGCAGCACCATCCATGTTAATAGTTGCACCGAGCGGGATAGTTACAGAGTAAGTATCCCTGTCGAGTCCCATATCCTCACATTCCTTCATATTAATAGGAATATTGGCAGCGGAGCTTCTTGTGAAAAATGCAGTGAGTGCGCTCTTTTTTAAACATCTGAATACAAGTGGATAGGGATTCTTGTGTGTACACCAGAAAACAAGAATCGGGTTGGTAACAAAATAAATAAACAGCATAGTACCAACGAGCAGCATAAGAAGCTTTCCATATTCTTTAAATACTGACATACCGTTACTTGATACAGTATCAAATACAAGTCCCATAATACCGAATGGAGCAAAGTTAATAATCCAGGTAACAACCTTGGAAAGACCATTAGAGATATCTACAAGCATATCTTTAGTAGATTCCTTGGCATGTCTACATGCAATACCGATAACAACAGCCCATGCAAGAATACCTACATAGTTAGCTTTAGTAAGAGAAGTTATGGGATTCTCAACAATATTCATTAATAAAGAGTTAAATACATCACCAATACTTCCTGGTGATGACATTTCTTCAATGCCTTCTGTAAGAGTGAGTGTAACCGGAAATAATTTGCTTGTAAATACTGCGATTACAGAGGCAAGAATGGTACTGAACATGTACAGAATAATTACGGTCTTAATCACACCACCATGACTTTTTCCTGAATGGCATAAAGAACTTATGACAAGCACGAAAACAAGAAGCGGTGCGATAGCCTTAAGTGCGCCAACGAAAACGCTTCCGAAAAGAGCAATGCCGGAAGCCCTTGGAACGAGCAGACCAAGAATAATACCAAGTGCCAGTCCTCCAATAATTCTTTTAATGAGACTAATACTAATCCATTTGTCTAATAATTTTTTCATATCTAACAGATTCTCCTATGCAAAACTTTTTCTATTATAAACTTACAGAATTTATTTGACAACTAATACTGTAAAGAATAAAAAATATATTGTAAAATATAAAGCAATTACTATATTAAGAGAGAAAATGTCATGAAGAGAATCTATAATTATTTAAAGAAAGATGCAGTACTTACAATAAGCTGGGTGCTTGCAATAGTTTCAATGTTTTTTATAAAACCAGACAAAGCATATGCCGGTTACATAGACTGGCGTTCACTTGGAATATTGTGGAGTCTGATGATAATAACAAAAGGCTATATGCAGAACGGGATTTTTGAAAAAATCGGACATGCCCTTCTTGCAAGAACACGAAAAATGTGGCAGCTTGTGAGCGTACTTGTTGCACTGTGTTTCTTTAGCAGCATGCTGATTACCAACGATGTTTCACTGATAACATTTGTGCCATTTGCAATAATGATGCTTAAGCAGTGCGGCAGGTGGGAGCTTATGATACCAGTTGTTGTGTTGCAGACGATAGCTGCGAATCTTGGAAGTATGCTGACACCGATTGGTAATCCGCAGAATCTGTATCTGTATGGACTGGCTGGAAAAGGAATCGGAGAATTCATAATGTGGCTGCTGCCATACACAATAGTTTCAGCCCTGCTTCTGGTTATATCAATCCTTCTTATAAAGAATAAGAACGAAATAATATGTATAGAAGATACAGACAGCGAAGCTGCACATAATACATCAGTGCCACGAGTCATGGCCTACAGCGTATTATTTATTCTTGCACTTTTAGTCGTCGCAAGAGTGTTGACATGGTATATACTTGCAGCAGCCGTTCTCATAACGGTATTACTGCTGGAGAAAAATGTGCTTACGAAGGCAGATTATGCACTGCTATTAACATTTATCGGATTCTTCATATTCACAGGCAATATGGGAAGGGTTGAACCTGTGGCACATTTTCTTGCAGGAATTGTGAATGGCCGGGAGCTGGAAGTAGGAATAATAACAAGCCAGTGTATAAGCAATGTTCCGGCGGCACTGCTGTTATCAGGATTTACAGACAATATAAAGAACCTCTCAATAGGGGTGAACATCGGAGGTCTCGGTACGCTTATAGCGTCAATGGCAAGCCTCATATCGTACAAGCTGTATGCCAATGAAGTGCCAGAGAAAAAGGGAAAATATTTTGCCGTATTTACAGTTTACAATATAATATTTCTAGTGGTGCTGTATGTGTTTACGAAATTGATATAACATATGGAAAATCTTACATAAAACAGGAGGGGAAGAAATGTATGGATGTCCAGGTTGTGGAGCCGAGTTAAAATACGATATAAAAACAGGTAAATTGAGGTGTTTACGATGCGGTAATAAATATGATGTACAGGCAATAAAAAAGGACAAAGATGCTGAAAGTTCTCTATATGAAATAAATGAATATGTATGTCCGTCCTGTGGCGGAAGAATATATACGGCAGATAATACGATAGCGGGATTTTGCAGCTATTGTGGTGCATCTGCAATTTTACAGCAGAGAACGGAAACAATAGATGCGCCGAAATCAATAGTACCTTTTAAAGTTGAAAAGCGTGTATGTAAGATAAAATTCAAGAATTTTGCAAAAAAGAATATGTATGTACCTGATGAATATAAGACAGCGGACGGAATCAATGAATTCAGAGGAATATATCTGCCATATCATAGTTATGATGCGGAGGTTGCCGGTGATTATGATGCATATGGCAGTACAGAGATAACCAAAAAGAAAAAGAAGAAAATATATACAACGAAAAAATACTGGAAAATACACGCGCCAGTTCATGGTTATGTAAAAGGTATTACACATGATGCCTCGGGATTATTCCGGGATGATTTAAGTGAAGCGGTAAATGATGCAACTGATTCAAAGGCAGTAGTGGATTTCAGACCAGGTTATCTGTGCGGATTTTATGCAGATATGTCGGATATTCAAGCTTCAGAATATGAGAATTATGCATATATCAATTCGAAACGATACATAAATAATCAGATTAAATGTAAAGTCGGAAGCAATATGTACATAAATAAGACAGAACAGGAGCCACAGATTAAGATATCATGTAAAGAGGACATTTTAAAACCGGTATGGTTTATGTCTTATCAGAACAGAAACAGGGTAGCATATGCTGTTATTAATGGACATACAGGGAAAATGAATTGCGATCTGCCAGTAGATTTTAAGAAGTTTTTTGGCGTGTCAGCAATCATATCAGCCATTTTATTTATAATTCTTATGTGCTTTCAGAGTGTCATGTTTACAGCAAAGACAATGATAGGAATAGCAGCAGTATTTAATCTTATAGCAGGTTTATTTTACGATGCTAACATAAGAAAAATGTATGACAGGGAAATAAAAAGAATTTATAAATTGAATAAATCGGACATATACAAATTGGTTGCAATTACAGTTGGAGCATTTATGCTCATGTACTTTATTATAAGTTTTGTCATAACAATTAATTCCGAATACAGGGAAAGCAGCAAGTGGGTTAAAACTGTAATATGTGCAGTAACATTTGTAATACAGGTGATTATGATTATTAAGAACTATCATAAATATGAGGCACTTAAGAAGAATAATACAGTGCCATCACCGGTTTTTGTGCTTTCAGTTATAATTAACATAATCATTATGGCAGTTGCAGTTATTAATTCTGTGCATGATATATGGTATTATGTCGCGACAGCCATGGCGCTGGCATCAGAAGTAATTGTGGTGATTGGAATTATAAGAGATTATAATTACAGCTGTACGAGACCATTGCCGCAGTTTAAAGAATACAAAGGAGGACAGGAAAACATTGAGATATCTTAAAAAATTTCTGGCAGTAATTATAATTTTCTGTTGCTTTATTATATGCGGCATATCTGGCACACAGCAGGTCAGCGCCAGTGAAAGTGGTAAAACTGACACCAGTTATACAATAATATATGATGATAGTGCTTATCTGATAAAAGATACTGATAAGCCGCAGTTGTATGATGTTATGGAAAGCATATCCAGGAATACAAATGTTATATTTTACACAACAGATTCAACAGAATATGGAAGGAACACAGCTGATATCTGTCAGAATTATTGTGCAGAACATTTTGGCAGTTCAAAGACTGCACCAGTAATAATGTTTACAATAGACATGTATAACAGAGAAATATATATGTACTGTACAGGCAGTACGCGTAAAATAATCCGGAATGCAGAAGCTAATTCAATAACAGATAATGTCTATAAAAGTGCTACAGCAGGAGATTATGGCAAATGTGCTGTAAATGCATTTACACAGGCAGAAAATTGCCTTGCAGGCGGTAAAGTCAAAAGACCAATGCAGATTATTAATAATGTGTTACTGGCTATGCTGCTCGGAGTAACTGCTAATTTTATTGTTCTTAAAATATCAAGAGCAAGCAGAAAATCAGCAGATAGATGTGGAGAAATGGTTGGAATAGCGAACAATTCATTTGTTAGTGTAAAGGTCAGCAAGGAACTGATAAAGGAACATACTACGGTAAGGAGGGAGTCATCTGATTACAGTGGTGGCTCTGGCGATTATTCGGGTTCTGGAGGAGGTTCGTCTGACGGAGGTGGAAGTTCCGGCGGAGGACACAGCTTTTAAATGACTCTATGAAAATAATGGGGAGATAAATATGGATTCAATTAATATGTGCTACGAAATGTGTGATTATATAGAGCAGAATGGCATTGTGAAGCTGACAGGAAATATAAGGCTTCGCGACAATCTTAAGAAGGAGTTTCTGCATTTTCTAATATATATATCAATGATAGATGGAAGGTACGGCGAGCAGGAAAAAGCATTTATAAAGAAGAAGCTGGGGTTTGAGGTCAGTGCCTTAATGGCGGCTGATATTAAGAACCGCAACATGCTTGGTGCAGGATATATCACAAGAGTGCCGGAGACATTTAAGTATTTCATATTAGCCAATGCCGGTCACAAGATTAAGAACGACCGATACGACAATAAAGAGGCACGTACGCTGGCAGAAACCTACCGCAAGCTTGGGCAGGAATATCTGGCTGCGAATACTGAAAGCACTGAGGTCGAGATAAATGTTCTGTCATCATACTGCGTGATGCTGGACGAGAATCTTAAATCATATGGTCTTCTGCGTCCTGATTACAAGAGTGTGACAATACAGGCAGAGACAGAAGATGACGAAAAGCCGGACGCTGATGAACTAATTGCAGAACTTAATTCACTGACGGGACTTACTGCAGTTAAAGAAGATGTCAATGCACTTATTAATCTTCTTAAAGTCCAGAAAATGCGTGAGCAGATGGGAATGAAGCAGACAAGCGTCAACAAACACCTTGTATTCATGGGAAATCCCGGAACAGGCAAGACGACAGTTGCAAGACTGCTTGCCAGAATATATAAGGCAATAGGGGTAATCTCAAAAGGACATCTTGTTGAAGTAGACCGTTCAGGACTTGTGTGTGGTTACATAGGTCAGACAGCGACGAAGACTGCAGAGGTAATAGAATCAGCACTTGGAGGAGTCCTGTTCATAGACGAAGCATATACACTTACTAATGGAAAAGGTCAGGGCGACTTCGGACAGGAAGCCGTAGATACATTATTAAAAGGAATGGAAGACAACAGAGATGATTTAGTTGTAATAGTGGCAGGTTATACAGAACTGATGGAGGAATTCTTAGATTCCAACCCGGGACTGCGTTCAAGATTTAATAAATTCATTAACTTCGAGGATTACACAGCCGAGGAAGAGGTTGAGATACTTATAAACAACTGCAAGAAACAGGAATACATGCTTTCCCGTGATGCACTTGAGGAAGCAAGAAGATTCTTTACAGACCGGGTAGCCAATAAGCCGGAAGGCTATGCCAATGCAAGAGATGTAAGAAACTATCTTGAAAAAGCCATATCCAATCAGGCTAGCAGGATAGTGGGGCTTAAGGATGTTGATAAGAATATATTGGCGATGCTCGAGAAGGAGGATCTGGTGGGGATTGAGTTGTGACATACGGGAGGTTGTGGCAGACGGACGCTGTGGGCGGGGGATAGTGTCATTTTCAGACACGCTCCCGCTCGATGGAAAACGCAGCTGTACTAAATTCGCTGGTTAGCCGCATAAAATGCGGCTCCCAGCTCATTAAGTGCAGGCGTTTTCCAACGGTCTGAAACTAACACTATCCCCCCGCCCGCCGCTCACTCCGCCAGCGCCTCCAGATGTCGCAAGCTCATCTGGAGGGGGAGTGGACTTTAGCGTGTAGGGAAGGCACAAGGAAGTCCAAAAGGGAAGCTGAAGCGTGGCGGATTGGACGTTGAAGCGGGGAGAAGGTAAGATGAAGTCCAAAAGGGAAGCCGAAGCGTGGCAGATTGGACGTTGAAGCGGGGAGAAGGTATGATGAAGTCCAAAAAGGCAGGAGAGGAGAAATATAATGGGAATAGTGTATTTTACAAGGCATGGACAGACTGTCTGGAATGTCGAGAACAAGATATGTGGTGCAACAGATTCACCACTCACAGATTTAGGTCATGAACAGGCAATAGAGTTAGGAAAGAAGATCCTTGAAGAAGGAATACAGATAGATGAAATCCTGTATTCGCCACTTATAAGAGCGAAAGCTACAGCACTTCATGTATCTGAGATTACAGGAATACCAGCGCGCGAAGAGATAAGACTTAAGGAACAGAATTTCGGTAAATACGAATCAACACCAAGAGATGGAGATGAATTTGCAAAAGCCAAATGCAACTTTATATGTAGTTTTGATGGAGGAGAGACAATGCTTCATCTTGCACAGCGTATATATAATCTGCTTGATGATATAAAGGCACAGCCTGATAAAACATACCTTTTGGTTGCACATAATGGAATTGCAAGAATGGTAAAGTCCTATTTTGAAGATATGGGAAATGAGGAGTTTTCGGCGTTTAAGATAAAGAATTGTGAGATATTGAAGTTTGAGTTTTAAGTTTGACATACGGGAGATGGTGGCAGAGGGATGCGGCGGGCAGGTGGCAGTGTCGTTTTCAGACACGCTCCTGCTCGGTGAAAAACGCAGCTGTACTAAATTCGCTGGTTAGCCGCATAAAATGCGGCTCCCAGCTCATTAAGTGCAGGCGTTTTTCAACGGTCTGAAACCGATACTGCCACCTGCCCGCCGCTTACTTCGCCACCCTTCCAGATTTCGCAGGCTTATCTGGGAGGGTGGTTATGCCGTCAGGCTTACAACATCGTGCAGTGCTGAGAAATCCAGCCGTGTTAATTAACACGGCGTCCGTCTCTCGCAATTTACGAAACGATGTACTAGACCGAAATATCACTTTGCGTTATAATCAGACAGCGAAAGATGCAAATATATCAGAAGAAAGAGGCATAAAAATGTTTAATAAATCAATTATAAAAAAGGCAGCGGCGATAGCAGCAGTAATACTTGCAGTGACAGCATTTCCTTTTAACATAGCTATGGCAGATACGCAAACATCAGGAAGTACCGTAAGCCAGACAACATCAGAATACACAGAAATCCGCACAGCGTCAGAGCTTGTGGAAGCAGCTAAGAGTGCATCAGGGAATTATAAGCTGATGACAGATATAGATATGACAGGAGTTGAGTGGACACCATGGGATTTTTCGGGAACATTTGACGGTAACGGACACAGCATACTTAACCTGTCAGTAAAGACAGTAAGCAAGAAGACAATGAAGACCTATGACGGCAACAGAAAAGAGTACGAAACATACGGTGCAGGCTTCTTTGGAGTGCTTATAGGTGCGAAAGTAACAGGACTGAATATATATGGAGCAAGAATTGAGATTTCTACAACAGAACCATGTTTTGCGGCACCAATAGCAGGGCTTGCGGACGACAGCGACATATCAGACTGTATAATTAAGGATACATATGTGTCACTAACAGATTCAGCTAAGATGTGGGGAACAGGCGGAATTGCCGGATTTGGAAGCGGCAATCTTGATAACATCACTACAGATGTAACACTTGTCTGCGTTGATACAGATGCAGCCGTAAGAGATGAGCAGTTTATGGGTGGTGCTTACGCAGCCGGCTTCCTTAATATAAGAAATTGTTCTATAACAATAGATGGATATGATTCAGACCACGGATATGTGCATGATGGCGGACTTGTCGGCATGTATATGGTATATCCATTGGAACTGTCAAAGACATATCAGGGCGAAGTGCTTAACAACAAAGTTAAGGGAATGATAACATTTTTCGAGGACAATACAGACCGCCGTGCATACTGTCAGGCAAATATGGGTGAGGTCATGAACTGGACATATGCATATTCAGGCTTCACATCAGATTTCAAGAGAAATGAGACATATGATTATTCAGTTACACTCCTTCCTGAAATGTGCAGCAATCCTTCATACTCTGACACAGTAACAGAGGCAACAGCAGCAGATTTCGGCTACACAACACATACATGCAGCACATGTGGTTATACATATTCAGATAAATACACAATACACGAGCATAAGGTTGACAATTACAGTGTTGTAAAGGAAGCTACGGGAACAGACAAGAAAGATGGAATAGAAGCAGGAACATGCAGTCTGTGTAACCAGACCGTTTATAGGGAATATGCTGCAAATGTGGTAACAGACGACAACACACAGACAACAGACAACAAAGTATCAGATGTCAATGGAAAGAAAGAATCCAATAGCATAGTTGTAATATTTGTGGTTATTGTTGTAGTGATAGTTGCGATAATAATCGTAACAGTAGTCATTATGGCACAGAACAATAAGAGAAGAAGACATAACAGACAAAGAAGACGCAGATAGAAGGGAGCAGTTATGGAAGAGAACACATTTATAAATGTATCAAAAGATATGATGTCATTCATAGAGAAGAGTCCGAGTGCATTTCAGGTAACGGCGAATTTTATGGATTTGCTGGACGACGCAGGATTTGTGCGCCTTAATGAGAGGGACAGATGGCATCTTATACCGGGTGGCAAATACTATGTAACAAGAAATGATTCTTCCATAATAGCTTTCAGAATGCCTGCTGCAGAGGGCTTTATCAATTATCAGATTGCAGCCGCACACAGTGATTCACCGTCATTTAAGGTAAAAGAGAATCCTGAGCTGACACCGGACAAGAATTACGTTTCGTTAAATGTGGAAAAATACGGCGGCATGCTTATGGCACCGTGGTTTGACCGGCCTCTTTCAGTTGCAGGAAGGGCAATAGTAAGGGAAGGTGCAGTATTAAAGCCAGTCCTTGTAAATGTAGACAGGGATTTATGCATAATTCCTAATCTTGCAATTCACATGAACAGGGAAGCCAACACAGGGCTTAATTATAATGCACAGAAGGATATGATACCGCTTATAGGAGAGACAGAATCCAAAGGGCTTTTTGACAGCATAATAGCAGACGCTGCACAGACAGATAAAGAGTCAGTGATAAGCAGTGATCTGTTTCTGTACAACAGACAGGCAGGAACTATATGGGGTGCGGATAATGAATTTATATCAGCACCAAGACTTGATGATGTGATGTGTGCATATTCATGCATGAATGCGCTTATAGACAGTGATGAGAGCAATCAGGAAAGCGTTGCGGTATGTGCGGTATTTGACAATGAAGAGGTTGGCAGCAGCACCAAGCAGGGAGCAGATTCAACATTTTTATCAGATGTGCTTATGCGTATAGCTGCGTGTGCCGGCAAGGATAATGAGGATTATATAAGGGCGTGTGCAGGTTCTTTCATGCTTTCAGCGGACAATGCGCATGCGGTTCATCCTAATTATCAGGAGAAAGCTGATCCGACTAACAGACCTCATATGAACAAAGGTATAGTCATCAAATACAATGCCAACCAGAAATACACAACAGATGCGGTTTCTGCGGCAATATTTAAAGAAATATGTACAAGAGCGGGAGTTCCGACACAGGAATTTGCTAACCGTTCAGATATTCCGGGTGGTTCAACACTTGGAAATATAGCTAACTGCCATGTGTCAATGAACACAGTAGATATCGGGCTTGCGCAGCTTGCAATGCACTCACCTTACGAGACAGCAGGAATTATGGACACAGAATACATGATAAAGGCAGTAAAAGAATTTTTCGAGACAGCCATTGTGACTAACAGCAACGGCACATTTACATTAGAATAACAGAAAGATACAGTATATGAGCAATACTATATATATGGCCCCGATGGAGGGGCTTACAGATTTTACATACAGAAATGCCTATGAGAAAACATTTGGAAAAGGCAGAATTACAAAATATTTTACACCGTTTATCTCACCTAATAAGTCAGAGAATTTTCTTGCAAGAGAAATAAGAGACATAGACCGCGGGCATAATAAGGATACATATACGGTTGCACAGGTCATGACTAATGAAGCTAAGGATTTTATATGGACGGCAAAAATGCTTTATGAAAAATACGGCTACAGCGAGATTAATCTTAATGCCGGCTGTCCGTCAGGCACAGTTGTTTCAAAGGATAAAGGCTCAGGAATGCTTCGCGACACAGAAAAGCTCGACCGTTTTCTTGATGAGGTGTTTGAAGATGCATTTATAAGAGAGAATATTAAGGTTTCGGTCAAGACACGAATCGGTGTTGAAGATGATGACAGTTTTCCACAGATAATGGAGGTGTATAATTCTTATCCTCTTGAGGAACTTATTGTTCATCCGAGAGTGCGTACAGATTACTACAGAAATGAGCTGCATCTTGACGCTTTCCGATACGCAGTGGATAACAGCAGGAATAAATTGGTGCTTAACGGAGATATATTTACAAGGAAGAATTTCCTTGAGATGAAGGAGATGTTTCCGGAGGTTGATACATTTATGCTTGGAAGAGCGCTTATCGCGGACCCCGGACTGATTAATGTATTAACAGATGATAATCCTGAGGCGATGGTGCGGGACCTTAATGCAGATAAGAAGCTGATGAAAGAGCTTCACGGCCTTGTATACGCAGCCCGCACAGCCATAATGCCGGGAGATACACATGCCATACACAGAATGAAAGAAATGTGGTGTTATATGGAATATGTGTTTGATGATTGCAAAAAAGAAATCAAGGCAATCAAGAAATCCCAGAGAATGGCTGATTACAAGGCTGCAGTTGATGTGTTCTTCAACAAGGCAATGCTTGTTGAAAGAAAGAATATTATATTTTCAAAAAAATTCTAAATCAGTGACAGGCAGTATCATATCAGATATTGTCTGTCTTCTTTTTCTGCTGGTGACCTGTCATAAAGGCAAGCACCTGTCTTGGCAGGAATCTGCTGCCAAAAACTCCGGCTTTCATTGTAAATGTCGGAACAATGGTAAGTTTGCCTGTAAACATTTTACAAAGTGCATAATAGGCGCAGTAATCAGCAGGAATTCCTGATAATGCGAACTTTACATTGGCAACATTGTTGAAGTTGGTATCAACAGGACCTGGACAGAGCATGCTTATGTGAACGTTACTCTTTAAGTCGCGCAGTTCCCCGTGTATTGCAGTAGTGAGGCTTGTCACATAAGCCTTGGTTGCATAATAGGTAGACATATATGGTCCACCAGGAAGCAGCCCGGCACTTGACGCCACATTCATGATGTAGCCTCTGTCACGCTGTATAAAGCCCGGAAGTACGGCCTTTGTAAGTATATGCACAGCTTTAATATTAACATTAATCATGTTGATATCATTCTTTAATTTTGTTTCAGCAAATGTGCCAAGTTCGCCGAATCCGGCATTATTAATCATAATATCAAGTGGATATTTGCGGAGTTTTTTGCCAAGCTTTACACATGATTTTTCATCAGATAAATCACATGTAATACATTTGCATCTGACAGCAACATTATCAGCAATTTCATGAAGCGCCGCTGAGTTTCTTCCAACAAGAATCAGGTCATATTCAAGGTCTGAAAGCAGATATGCAAATTCTTTTCCGATGCCGGAAGATGCTCCGGTAATACATGCAAGTTTCATAAGAAGACTCCTTTCTTTTTTCAATTCATGTTTCTGATTTTCAAAGTTTAATTCCAAGATATTGGCTTAACCTATAAGAATAAAAAATTCTCATGATTTATAGGCAAATACTGGCGATATTTTCTTTGGAAATCTTCAATATTCATAAAGATGCCTATAAACAATTCAAAAATATAACTCTTATAGGTGATTTATCGCCATCATGTGTCATTTTCAGTTAATGTAATATAAAAATGTTCAGAAATGTCCTATAAGTTGACATAAAATGCGACTATCTATAGGTATCACGAGAAAAATATTCATGATATTTAATCCCAGACAATAAAATTATGCCTATAAACATTGAAATAAAAACAATCTTATAGGAAATGTATGTAAATATTATATCAGATTCGTGCAGTTTATGCCATATAGCAAACTCGTCATCAATGACACACCGCCGCCCACCGCACCCCTGCAATATAACATTGACACACCTCCCCAGCCGGGCTTAAAATTATTCTTTAGATAAAGCCTGCTAAAGAGGCGTTCATAATGTAGTGTTATACAGGGAGGAATTGATGACAATAAAGAATGAAACAGCATTCACAAAGGAATGTATGGAAGGTGCCATGCGTGCCAGTAATTTTGATAACAGCAGATATAAGACCTTTAAGCTGATTTACAATATGTTTGGACTTATATTCGGAATGATGATGATAAGAGAGCTTGTTCTTAAGATGACAGGAAATGAGCAGGCTGATACATTTATGATAGTGTTGTTTGGATTGGTGGCGGTAGTATTTCTGTATATAGGAATGATTGGAATGGATAAGAGCAATAAGAAGAAATTCCATAATATATACGGAAAGATGGTAGGAATTAAATTCTCATATGAGATAGATGCAGAGAATATTATTATTACAGACGAAGAAAACGACAGTGACACATTCAGCTGGAATGATATTGTGAAATGGAATCAGGATTCTGATAATATATATCTGTTTGTTGGGGATGATAATTGCCTGGTTGTAAGCAAGAAAGGGTTTACCCATGGAAGTGCAGATGATCTGAGACAGCTTGCTGATGCTGTAATTGGAATGAGAGATGAGACAGGAAACAGCAAGCAGTAAATTGACAAACACTATTAGTAGCAGATATAATATCTTCATCTGCGTTTAGCTATGCGGGAAATAATCAGGAGGAGGAAAGCCATGAACAATCAGGAAATGATGGAACTTTCAACAGTAGATAAGAGCGATTTTGAGGAACTTGTAAAAGAGTGTACAGCCTCAGGTATAATCGATCAGAATCTGTATACAGAGTATGATGTAAAGAGAGGTCTTCGTGACAGCAATGGTAACGGCGTACTTACAGGTCTCACAGAGATATCAGATGTATTAGGTAACCAGAGTGTTCACGGAAGAAAGATACCTGTAGACGGAGAATTATATTTTCAGGGATATAATGTTGAGGAGCTTATCAAGAGAAGCAGCCTTGACAGATTCAGATTTGAGGAAGCAACATATCTTCTGTTATTCGGAGTACTTCCAGACAAGGATCAGTTAGACAGATTCATAAGAATCTTAACAGATCTTCAGGAACTTTCAGGTGCATTCATCAGAGATGTTATTATGAAAGCTACAAGTACTAACCTTATGAATTCTCTTATGAAGAGTATCTTAAGTCTTTATTCATATGATGAAAATCCGGATGATATCTCAATTCCTAATGTATTAAGACAGAGTCTTCAGCTTATAGCCAAGATGCCTCTTCTTTCAGTATATGCTTATCAGTCATACAGACATTTTAAGCTTGATGGAACACTTATGATAAAGAATCCTAAGAAAGGTTATTCAACAGCCGAGAATATCCTCTATATGTTAAGAGATGACGGAGACTTTACAGAACTTGAAGCAAAGGTACTTGATATTTGTCTTGTTCTTCATGCAGAGCATGGTGGTGGTAATAACTCAACATTTACAACTCATGTTGTTACTTCATCAGGAACAGATACATATTCAGCAATAGCTTCATCAATCGCTTCCCTTAAAGGACCTAAGCATGGTGGCGCTAACTTAAAAGTTCAGGAAATGTTTACAGATATTAAGGCACATTGCAGCGATTGGGACAATAAAGATGAGATATGTACATATCTTAACAAGATCCTTGACAAAGAAGCATTTGACCATGCAGGACTTATCTATGGTATGGGTCATGCGGTATATACTAACTCGGATCCTAGAGCAGTTATTCTTAAGAAATTTGCAAAACAGCTTTCAGAAGAGAAGGGAATGCAGAAAGAATTTGCATTATATGAACTTGTTGAAAGCGAGGCAGGACAGCTTATCATGAACAAGAGAAAGATGTTTAAGCCAGTCTGTGCCAATGTCGATTTCTATAGTGGATTTGTATACACAATGCTTGGTATTCCAGAAGAAATGTTTACACCAATGTTTGCAACTTCTAGAATTTCAGGCTGGTGTGCACACAGACTTGAGGAACTTGTTAATGCAGGAAAGATTATCCGTCCTGCATACAAATATGTTGGACATCACAGACCATATGTTGATATGGACGAGAGATAATTACGTTTAATGGAGTAGTAAAATTATGTCACAGTACAAGGTTAAGAAGCTGGACCACCCGATTCACTGTACAGTTGAAGTGCCTGGTTCAAAGAGTATTACTAACAGAGCGCTGCTTATGGCAGCTTTATCACAGGGTGAATGTACCCTTAAAGGAGTTTTGTTCAGTGACGATTCGAGACATTTTCTTTTAAGTCTTATCGCACTTGGATATATTATCGAAGTAAACGAAGTTGAACGATATGTTATCATTCATGGACATGGAAGAGACATTCCTAAGAAGAGGGCAACAATAAATGTAGGAAGTGCCGGAACAGCGGCAAGATTCCTTACAGCCATGCTTGCATTATCAGATGGTGAGTACACTATTGAAGCTTCAGAACAGATGAAGAAAAGACCAATGCTTCCTCTTTTTGAAGCATTACAGAGCATGGGAGCAGAGTTTGAGTTTCTTGAGAAAGACGGACATCTTCCGGTAAATGTAAAGGGCGCAGCATATGGTGGAAAGAAACCACAGAATCATGTTTCAATAAGTATAAGTGAAAGCACACAGTTCTTAAGCGCGCTTATGATGACATCTCCGATGCTTGAAGAAGGAATACACGTTCATATTACAAGTAATAAAACGGAAGGTTCATATGTGCGTATAACAGCTAAGATGATGGAACAGTTTGGCTGTGTGGTAGACCATAAAGGCGCAGAATATATAGTTCCTGCAGGTTCAGGTTACTATCCACAGACATATTATATTGAACCGGATGTTTCAGCAGCCTGCTACTTCTATGCAGCAGCAGCACTTACAGGCGGAACAGCTATCGTTAAGGGAGTACATTCTAACTCAATGCAGGGTGACCTTAAGTTCATAGACGTGCTTAAGCAGATGGGCTGTGCTGTGACAGAGGAGCGCGAGGGCATATGTGTCAGCGGTCCTAAAGATGGAGAATATTGTGGAGTAGATGTTGATATGAATGATTTTTCAGACCAGTCAATGACACTTGCGGCTATTGCTCCATTTGCAAAAACAACTACAATTATCAAGAATATTGAGCATATCAGATTGCAGGAATCAGACAGGATCGAGGCTATGGTCAACGAGCTTAACAACCTTGGCGTTGATGTCAAGGAAGGAAGAGACCGTATAGAGATATCTCCAGCCAATGTTAAGCCAGGTGTTGTTGACACATATAATGACCACAGAATGGCGATGTCATTTGCATTAATCGGACTGCGTGTTGATGGCATAATAATAGATAATTACGAGTGCTGTTGTAAGACATTTGAGAACTATTTTGAAGTACTTGAAAAGGCATGTGCACAATGAAAATACTTTTATACAGATGGAAGGTGTTCAATCAGGATGATGTAAAGTCTGCGATTGAATATTTCGGACATGAAGTACATGATTACACAGAAACAGTAATAGACAAGGATGATGAGACCGGCTTTAAGCTCCGTGACTATGCGGAGCTTAGGCAGGTCTTTTCTGCATACGACTGTGTTTTTTCACTTAATTATTTTCCACATGTATCGGATTTATGTGAAGAGCTTGGGAAAAAATATATTGCATGGACGGTAGATAGTCCGCTTATATCACTGTATCATCAATCTTTATTTAATAAATGTAACTATATATTTATATTTGACAGATTTTATTGTGAGGAACTAAAAAATCTTGGGGCAGAACATGTGTGGTATCTTCCGCTTGCTGTAAACTGTTCCCGTGTTGGTAAGATAACAGGTTCGCTTACTGCTGATGAACGGAACAAATGGCACAGTGAAGTATCATTTGTTGGAGGAATGTATCACAGGAATTCTTATGATGAAATAAAGGATAGGCTGCCGGAATATTTAAGAGGGGATTTTGATGCGGCAATGGCAGCACAGATGGAAATCTATGGTGACAGCATATTTGATAAAGTGCTTACAGTTGATATACTTGAAAAGTTATGTGAGCTTATAGATTTTAAGCAGGATGAAAGAGCATTTTCAGATATTGCACTTGTGTTTTCATCAACATTTTTAGGTTTCAAACTTGCTAATATAGAGAGGGTGCAGATACTTAACAAGCTTGCAGGGCATTTTCCAACAGACCTCTATACGGATGATCCTGATAAGGAGCTTATAGGAGTTAATCTTAAGGGAGCAGTTAATTACATGACAGATATGCCGAAGGTCTTTAATTGCAGCAGGATTAATATTAATCCTGTAATGCGCAATATCCGTACGGGAATTCCGCTTCGGGCGTGGGATATTGTCGGTGCAGGCGGATTTCTTATGACCAGTTTTCAGCTTGAATATATGGATTTTTTCGAGAATGGAAAAGATTATGTGTATTACGAAAGCCATGATGACCTGTTAAGAAAGACAGAATATTATCTTAATCATGAGGATGAGCGTGCGCAGATTGCAAGAAACGGACATGAAAAAGCAGTGAAGTTTCATTCATATGAAAAGAGAATGGAGTTCATACTTGATAAATGTGGTATGTTAAAGCACTAAAGTTCAATTTTAGCAGTTTACTATATTGAAATGTGCATATATGACCATTGTTGAAAATAAATATATATGGTATTATAAAAAAGGTTGAGACAACAACCATACAATATTATAACTTTTACTTTCAGGAGGGAAAAGAAATGAGTTTTTGCAAGTATTGCGGAAGACAGTTACAGGACGGAGAAGTCTGTACATGTCAGCAGGCACAACAGTCAGCAGGCACAGCACAGCCACAGCAGGGATTTAACCAGCAGGCAGCGCAGCAGACATTCCAGCAGGGAGCAGGTCAGCAGACATATCAGCAGGCACAGCAGGGATTTAATCAGCAGCAGGCTTCACAGCAGATGGACGCTGTTAAGAAAGCAGGAGCTAATGCAGCCCTTGATTATGTTAATGTATTGAAGGGATTGTTTACATCACCGGTAGAAACGGTATCAGCATTTGTTGCTAAAGCTAATGTTATTATGATTGCAATACTTATTGGTGGTCAGGCAATTATTAACATGCTTACAAGATTATTTGATATGTTAATTGCTAACAGTAAGGCAAAGGTTACAACAGGAAGTAAAGAGCTTGACAGCTTACTTTCATCTTACTACAGCTCATATACTAATACCAAGCCATATCCAGCAGGCTCAATATTCAAGAACATGCTTCTTGAGATTCTTCTGGTAGCAGTAGCGGCAGCTGTAATTGCACTTGTAGTTATGCTTCTTGCAAAGGCATTTAACAAGGCTAATGTTACATATATGCAGGGCCTTGCAGTATATGCCATTACAGCAGTACTTGGTATACCAGCAGAGTTACTCAGCTGGGTAACAGGTCTTACATCAGTAGGATTCATTGACAGAATATCTTCATGTGTAACAGTATTTTCTAATGTAGCAGGATATGCATTTGTATACATAGCAATCCGTGCATTATGCAAGGATGAGAAGAAGATACCTCTTATAATGGCAATCTCATATGTTGCAGTTAATTTCCTTACATGGGTATTAAGACTTATGTTCTAATTAACAATTTGATAATTGATTATAATTAATGATTCCCGGCAGACCGGAAGTGTGAATACACAATGGTCTGTCGGGAATTTTTTATTATTTTTCAACTTTTTACAAATGTATTTCGTATATAAGTGTAAGAGAACTTATATCAAGGAGGTACTTATGGGGAGAAGAAAATGTTTAATTATTCCGGTCCTTATGGCAGGAATATTATTAATGGGAGGCTGCAGCAGACAGAGCATTGAAGATGTGAAGCGTTTTCAGGAGACAAGCACAGCCGTAGAGAATCAGACCAATCAGACAGGTCCTATTCAGGAGAACGAATCACGTGAGAACAAAGTTGATAATGTGTTTGCGGGAATGGTTTCAAGTAGTCCTAAATATGCTGAAAGATATTCAGATGTTGATATGGAGATTTATACAGGGAAACTGGTTACCAAATTTACATACAGTATAGGTGAAACAGCCATTGCTGAAAATGTTGATGAGTTATCCAAGCTGATGAGCGAGGAGGACATAGCTGAATATATAAAATATGATACTGAAACACCAGAAAAATTCAGTGCATATGACAAGATGATTAATGAAGATGGAACATTTGCAAATGATAGAAAAGGTATCAAGCAGGTTGCCCTGCTGATGAAGTTAAAGATTACTAATAATAGTGATGAAGATTTTCAGTTTCTGTCGAACGGATTCCGTTTGTACTGTTTCAGATATAACGAACAGGACGATGCAACATATTATTCAACCATAGAAAGCAGACAATCATATCTTAATATTCATGATGACCATGAAATATTCAGACATCATCTTACAATTAAGCCGGGAGAAACTAAAGAGGTTGTTGCAATGGAGTTCATTCCTTATGAATTTGTTACTTCTTATACAAGAACAACTGCTAATGTCGGAGGTCAATATATAGATACCTATAAGGATATAACAACAGATGGTCTTACTGTAGATTCGTTGTATACATGCTACAGTACAACTGATAAAGCATTTCCTGTTGGTTCTCCGATAGTAAAGCTTGATATAGACAGGTAGCCGGGAGGAAAACAGTATGAAGGTGATGATTAAGACAGAGCTCGAAAGAGCATTTAAAAGCTGGAGCCTGTGGCTGGCTTTTATAATCGGGATGGGGTTAAGCATAGCACAGATTATAACCAGAATTATACCGGCAGCCATGAATCCGCTGATGGGATATATGCCTGATAATGCTACATTAATGCCTATAAGTGCATTTCAGGTGTGGATAGGTAATGGAGTATCATTTGAATACAGCCTGTTTATAAGGCTCATTCCTATACTGGCGGCTATGCCGTATGCAGTTACATATCTGTCGGATATTAAAAGTGGAATTATTAAGAATTATGTAACGAGAACAG
>ULSR01023357.1_pt1 | contig 38238 bp, 33 predicted proteins | sample 1956861 | NCBI WGS metagenome assembly ULSR01 (sample SAMEA4835713, study PRJEB28245) | human gut metagenome | biome: gut microbiome; material: fecal sample | place: Denmark | collected 2008 | reverse complement strand
ATCCGTCTCTTGGTAAGCGTTGGACTGATTCGCAAAACATTCACGACTTTACAGCAAATCCAGTATCTTCTTATTGGCTTTATCCACCACTGTAGTATCTAATGATGCAAGATAAATCTGCGTGGTATTCTCGGAATCATGCCCCATTCCTTCACTGATGACAGAGATAGGCACATTACGGCTCTTGGCAACACTTGCCCATGAATGTCGTCCGACATACATTGTCAAGGGTATCGGCAAATCCAGCTGCTTCCCGATTTTCTTCAGCAAATGGTTCACCAGATGAAGTTCGTTGGTATATTGTTTCCGATAATCTGTGTCCCGTTGTGTAATAATGGGTAAAAGATACTCTGTTTCGTTTATCGGATATTTGTCAAGAATCCCTTGCATACACTTTTCCCATTTAATGAATAGTTGTTGTCCTGTTTTGCGTCTGCGATAAGAAAGAATCCCGTTCTGCAAATCCTTCTTCTTCAAATAAGCCATATCAATGAACGACATTCCTCTTGTATAGAAACAGAACAGGAACATATCACGCGCATAATCAAGATTGGGCTTCAACGACAAGTCTAATCCTTTGATGCGTTTAAGGTCGTTGAGCGATATGGCTCGCTTCATGGTTTTCTCCACTCCTGTATAAACGGACTTGAACGGATGCCGTTGCTCGGTCAATCCGTCTTCCACCGCACGGTTATAAACCGCTTTCAGGATACGCATATAAAAGGATATGGTATTGGGCGTATTTCCCCTGCCTTTCAAATAAGCCTCGTACTCAGCAAACAAATCTGCATTAAGCTGGTCAAACAAGACCTCCTTGTCATTCATAAAACCGCTGAAACGCCTGAGAGCGGCAGTGTAGGTTTCCGAAGTACGTATCTTCCCCAAGCGTTTCAGCCTTGCTATCTGCTGGCTGATGTAAGCGTTGAACGATAATTCTTGCCTGTTGTCGTGAAAGCGCATGACTATATCATCCGTCACAAATGTGCCGGACTGGGATAACGCATGTATAATCTTGTTCAGCCTGTCCTTGTCCCACTTGATGCGTGAACCGATTGAAAGTAGATAGTTGTTCCGCTCTTGTCCTGTTGATATATGATGTAAGACAACCGTTTCGGAATGGCAGTCCCATTCCGAAACGAAAAGTTTATACTCGGTGTTTATCTGTCTGACCACACGGTTGTGGATGACCTGATAGTAGAGTGTACCCTCCCTGCCGTTCACGGTGGAGGGACGAAACTTGACCTTTACCGATGCCATATCAATCGGATTTTGATTTGATACTCTCCTGCATCAGGCTGTCGGAAACCGCTTTCAGGGATGTTTCATACCCATCAGCCTGCTTCCGTATCCACTCAATGGCCTTCTCGTCTCGGTGGATGTCAAACACCTTGTTCAACCAAAGCAAATCATTGGCATCACATCCACCCCAAGAGCGGATAGCACGGAACCTCAACGCATCATCGGAATACTTCCTATTGGACTGCCATTGCGAGATATTGCCCCACAGGGATAAGACACATGCCACACCCAATCCCACAACGAAAGAAAAAACCTTGCTTGACTTGATGTCAAAACTATGCCGGTGGATATGCTCCTGCGGTTGTGGCTCTTGTTGCACATCTTGTTCATCCTGCGACTTCTTGATTGTATCAAGGTGATGCAGTATCAGGGTGGAAATCTGTGCGTAAGCCTTCCAGTGCTTATCCAACAAGCCCTTAATTTCTCCAGACTGAGCTTTTGCCGTTTCCCCAATAGCCTCCTTAATTGGAGATAAATCCGGTTCATTATTTTCTATTTGTGGTTGTTGTCCTGCCACCTTGGGCAATGCTTCCAGCTTGCCATTTATGCCTTTTAAGGCGGTCTTGATTTCCTCAAAGAGGATGAATACATTGTTGTCTGCCATGATTACCAGTTGATTTTACGTTGTTTCTTCTTTTTCTTGTTTTTCAGATATGGGTCGTATGGCTGTTGTTCCTCCGGCATATTGCTTGGAGAAAACAAGCCTAATGAGCCATTGATAAGTTCGCCGCCGACACTTGAAATCGGGCTTATTTCTTCCCGATTAGTCTGCGGTTGCGGTTGTATCTGCCGTTCCTCGTAATTGTTACGGTTCAATACCGCATCAATCTTGGAGTAACTGAATTGCCTGTCCACCTTTGAACCATTGAAACGATAGCCGTTCATCGTAAAGACTATGCCTTGAATCTCATCCGTCTGTCCCTTATATTTGAACTGCACATCTACACCTTGCCGTTTTAATCTTTCAAGCAGGGTTTTCCAGTCCCGACATCTGCCGACTTCCGTCTTCAAGATTTGGTATAGCTCATACCTCGTCTTGTCAGGCTCACGCAATCGGTCTGTCTTCACCTGCTCCTTACCATTGGCAAAATGAAGTCCGTATTTCTTGGTCAGTTCCTTGCAAATACGCTCGCTACGAAAACGGTCGTTCCTGTCGGATATGGTCTTACCGTTATTGTCGATGCGGTTGAAAGCGATATGCACGTGCGGATGCTCTTTGTCAAAGTGCCGCCCGATGATGTACTGCGTATCCTTGATACCCATGCGTTCCATATATTCCCGGGCAATCTGCGTCATGACCACATTGTTCAGTCGTGGCGCATCTTCCTTTGAGAAGCTCAAAGCGATATGCCCGACAGCCTTTGTCACTCTCGGATTCATTTGTGCCTGCCCGATAAATCCTTGTGCTATCGTGTCATTATTTTCCAGAAATAAGCCGTCTGAATCTATGATTTGAGTACCTTTCTCATCGTTCAGAATGTAATAAACTACACCCTTGAAGTCCGAGCCTTTCATAATTTTTGCTATCATAGGCGTATCCGATTTACAAGATTGTCTATCTCAATCATCAGTGTGCGGCAGGGAATAAACACGGAGGCGTACCCTTCCGCATTCGCTTTCCGTGCCAGTTGGTTCAAGTTGTTCGCCATACCGCAGAGTTTGCGGATAAGGTCGCCATGCTCTTTCGAGAGCCGTTCCTTTACACCGCCCTCTGTGATGCAACCCCGAATGAACTCGCTGGCAGAAACACCTGCTGACTTTGCTTTGGATTTCAACAGATAGTAATCCTCTGTTGCCATCTTCACCGTGACACGGTATTTCAGTTTCTCCGTGGCTTCTTTAACGGGACGACCTCCCTTGTTGGCTCGCTCTCGTTTATTGCCTTTTACATTGTTCTTTCTTTTTCCGTTGTCCATAAACATCTGTTTTTTGTTTAATCACTGATTATAATAATTGTACATAAGATAGATCAACGGGATGTGGCTTCCCTGCGAGTTTTGGAGCGGGGCAAGTGGTTTCGGTCTGCCCGAAACATAAACTTGCCCCTCCAAACTTCGTTACAAGTGATTTAGAGCATCTCTGAAAGATGCCCTGAAGACACCCGTTGGTTTTGTCTTAATTCCTACAATTTACGCCATTGGTCAATGTCGTTCTCGTAGGATAATAGGTGTTGCCGTGCGAGGTTCTCAATAAGCCCCGATACACTCATGCCACGTCCACCGAGGCGGCGCACAATCTCGTCCAGCCTGTCACGTACCTCCCCACTGACGAACACGGGCTTGCGGTCGGCAATCTTGGGCACTCGCAGATAGGTGGCACGGTATTCGTCCAATGACAGCCTGCGCTGTTTGCTGCTGATACGTCTGGCGACAGTTCGTTCCACGGTAACGTTATCCGCCTCTGTTTCTCTTGCCTCATTGTCTGACCCTGCGCTTGTTTCCGGCTCAGTTACCTGTTCTGCGGATGTGTCCGGCTCATCCAATATAGGAAAGAGATTGCCTGCTTCCACAACAGGTTCTTGTTCTGCTACGGAAAAACTGTCTTCCTGTTTGTGTTCGGGCATGGAAGGCATATAGTCTTCCAACTTGAAGTTCTTGAACGCTTCATCGTTCTCAATGTTTTTGAATTTCTTGCTCATTGTTGTTTCTTTTTAAAGTGAATACTTGTTGGTCTGTATGCGCATAGTTGACCGTTTGTCGGGAGCAAAGTAAGAGGCTTTAGTTCAGTCAGTCAAGGACTTGGATTCTGTTAGGCAATTTTGTGTAGTTTTGCCTTATGGCGGTATGAACAATGGTGTAGACTTCTTCGATTTGCCGGATATGAATCACAGGAAGAACAAATATGTATTTACGGGTAGATTTGAATTAAGTCCTTATTTTGTTCTTGGCATTCTGCTAAAATCCCCAATTAAGATGATAACGATAAACAGCACCCCAGACAACCTATGCCATACCGGTGCCACATGCTTCCACTTTTAGAAAATCCATTGTCGGATAACGAATTATATATTCCTTTGCGGCAAAAGAAACAATAACAGCAAAGAATAACGTATATGGAAATCGTATCTATCGAAAGAAAAACATTTGAGGCGATGGTCGCCAAGTTCGACCGCTTCGTTCACCGTATGGAAGCAATCTGCCAGCGGCACGGCGAAAAGAGAATAAGTGAGTGGATGGACAATCAGGACGTGTGCCGGATGCTGAACATCAGTCCCCGCACGTTGCAGACTCTGCGGGACAACGGTACGCTGGCCTACTCGCAGATAAACCACAAGACGTACTACCGTCCCGAAGACGTGCAGCGTATCATCTCTGTTGTGGAGGACAGGCGAAAAGAAGCAAAGTTCAAGGGAAGGACGATATAAACTTGATGAAATAAATGAAGTAAACTAACAATACCCACTAAATCCAAAATAACATGAATGAACTGATTAACAAGGACAGCGAGTGGATAATCCACTTCATGGGCAGCCTTGACCGTCTGTTGGACAACTACGAGCGCCTGACTGCCAACTACCGCCCGACATTGGGTGGAGAACGTTTCTTCACAGACAAAGAGGTATCGGCACGGTTGAAAGTGAGCCGAAGAACACTTCAAGATTACCGCAATGAAGGACGGATAGCCTATATCCAATTAGGCGGTAAAATCCTCTATCGTGAATCCGACATAGAAAAGATGTTGAATGACGGCTACCGCTCCGCCTATCGGCTGACAGGCACATGATTTTTTTGAAGGAGCACAGTTTGCCGTCTGTCCTATGATTGCGCCAGCAACGGACTTTCGGCAAAAAGAAAAAGGAGCGGCTTACGGATGAAGCGTCAAAATCCTGCTTCGTCTGTAAGTCGTTCCTTTTTTCCTATCTTCTGATTTTCCGTCAGTCGCTTGTTTCCGTTGCCGGATGCCCCCAATGCATATGGCTGGCAGGGGCAAGATTTTCGGGCTGAATACGCTCCGCAGGAGGAAGATTCTGCCCGAAACGGCTTTGCCGCCTGACCTTTCCACTGCCATCAGTGCCATGCGCTACCTTTGCATCCGTGCATCGGGAACAGGTGACTGATGGGATGAACCTCAACTATACCATAGGTTGCTTCCTCTGCCACAGGATACAAACAATGTTATTGAGTTCTCTTTCTTGGTGGCGTAGATTTCATTTATCACAAACCGTCTGAACAAGATACTTTCTCTACTGCATATCCTGAATGCAATGGCTATAACCATTTCAAGATTATAAACATCATAACTGATACCATCTGGTTGCTTGATATATTTTATCGTATCACATTCGTTTAACTCCTTATTCCTATATATAGCATGAATCGCTTTACGGATGTCACAAGAGAATACTCCAAACAGGTCGGCGATTTCGAATTGTGTCATCCATACGGGTGCGGTCGGAATAGTGACCATACCCGCTTCACTGATTGTGATTATACCTCTATCCATAATATATTGTATTGACATTGTTTAGTTACTTTTGTTTGTCTTTTCGCCGGTAGATTGTTTCTTCCGGCGTTCCATCAGTTTGTCCATATCCTTTGCGATTTTGTCATCGGTTATACGTGCATATCCCTGTGTCGTCCGAATATTGGAGTGCCCCATCATCTTGGAGATACTCTCTATCGGTATATCCGCTGAAATAAGGAAAGTTCCGAAACTATGTCGGCTTTGGTGGTAGGACAAGTTATCCTCTTTGCCTATGATTACACCTAACTCATGAATTTCAAACCACAAGGCGTCACGGTTAGGAAGCGGAAATACGGGCTGTTCGTCATTGACCGTGTTGTACAGCGACAATATCTGTTCCGCTATGGGATGCAGGGGTATGAACGCTTCCACCTTTGTCTTCTTGCGGTTGATACGGATATACCGTCTGCCCTCCGCATTCATCCCGATGTGGTGGGGATGCAACAATTGTATATCCACATACGCCAATCCCGTCAGGCAGGAGAATATGAAAGCCCGTCTCGCCAACTCCAGCCTGTTGTCATACATCGGAGTGGAAAGTATCTTCTTGAACTCATCGCGGCTGATGTATCTGTGCTTTGCCTCCGGTTTGGTTTCATATTCCAACTCCTCACAGGGATTCACTCGGATTATCTCCTTATCGACTGCCAGATACAACAGGCGGTTCAACCATCGCAGACAATGGTTGGTCTGAGATGCCCCGAAGTTCTTGCATCTTTTCAGATATGCCTTATAAGATTTGCCGAAGTCCTCTGTAACTTCTTCAAAACAGATGTCCTTTTTACCCGATGACACAATATAGTCTGTCAGGTACTTCTGGTAATACATTGAACTTCGATAGGAGGAGGTTGAATCTATTTCCTCGGAGTGTTTCTTTAACCGCTCCCGTTCCCATTCTCCCATTTGCAGGAGGGTAGTCGGATGAATGTTGTTTTGGGTGATGTGGCTCTTCAACATCTCTGCACTGACTACACCTTGCGATTTCAGTATTTCCTCGTATGCTTCTGAAATGATCCGGAGATATTCCTGCAAGCGGTTGTTTTCCCTTGTGGACTTTATCTCTTTCTTCTTGCCATTCCAATCTTCGGGACGGCAATAGATACTTGTGCTTATGACCGTCTGTTTCCCGTCAATGGTTATGCGGCAGAGAACGGCGGTCGTACCGTCAGCCTTTACCTTGCTGCGGTTGATATATGGTAACAGTGAAAATGTACTTCGCATATCGTTTGCCGTATTAAAGGGTAAGTTTGAAATCCTCGGTAGCTTTGATGAACCTTTCCATGTCCTCAAAGAGTTTTTTCGGACTGACACGGGCGTACACCTGAGTGGTGGAAATATCGGAATGCCCCAACATCCTACTGATGGTCTCAATCGGCACACCAGCTTCAAGCGTAATCAGCGAGGCGAAACTATGCCGCGCCTGATGGTAGCACAGGTCATCCTTGATGCCTGCCAGTGCCGCCAACGCTTTCATGTGCCTTCTAAGATTGGGCCAGCGAAGTAAAGGAAACAAGGTTTCTCTGTCCTCACTGCTATACTTATTGATAAGCGCAATTGCTTCGGGCAATAGTTTTACACTAGCACGGAGTTCGTTTTTCTTTCTGCGGTATTTCAACCATAACGCCCCGTCCCCGTCTGTCTGCAAATTAGCATGGGTAATCGAAACGACATCCGCATAAGATACACCTGTATAACATCCGAAGAGAAACATATCCCTTGCCAGCATATGGGATTTGCGGTATGCAGGTATTTCCACGTCACGGATTTTCTCGAACGATTCACGGCTCAATGCCCGTGGAGTCGTTTCCGTTTTCTTCGGCAGGGTGAAATGTTGGAAGTGGATTTTATCGGCATATCCCTCTTTATAAGCTAGACGGCAAATCTTCTTAAGTATGGCAAGATAATGTCTGGCAGTATCGATTGCCTGTCCTTTATCTTCCGTGACAAATGTCTGATAGTCGTGGATGAACTGTTCCGTCAGTTGCCCGAAAGCCAAATCCTTGACCTTGTACTGATGCTTGATGAACTCTCCGAGTGCCAGCCGCATATAGTGATAGCCGGGATAAGTACTTTTGGCACGATCAATACCGATACGTACCTTGATGTCATCACAGACAACATCGGTCATTTTCATGAGGGTCATCTGCGTTTCCATGCTGCCTTGGAAAAGGTCTTTCACATCGGTGGCATCGAAATCCATCTTGCGCTCCACAAGATTGTCAAATGCCGTGTTCACCGCCAGCAGCAACTTGTCAATCTTGGCGTTGGTCTCCACCGCCTCGCGGCTCTTGCCGTTCAGACGGCTCTCACGGGGATTCCACAATTCGGGTGTGCAGGACAGCTTGCATCCGAACTGCGCCACCGTGCGGTTCACTGTAATTCTTCCCATTATCGGGGCTTTGCCCGACTTGTCCAGTCCGCTCTTTTTGAGGTAGAGCAGCACCTTGAATTTTTCTACTTTCATACGCTTATATTTTTAGGTGCAAAGTTACTTGCCATATAAGCGTTCCTTGATAAGCAAAATGCTGAATACGAGTGCAAAGAAAACGGTGAGGATTTCTTTTCATTGCTTTCCGTTACCTGTTCTCGTTCCGGTAACTGCCCGGCTAACGGTCTGGTAACTGAACAACCTCAATATTACGTTGTCATTTGCATTTTCTCAATTTGGCAAAATACTGAAACCATGCTCATTTCAAACGGTTTACGTTTAATCTTCTTATCTCTGCTTTTCCTTGCGTAGCCTATCACTTTCCACGTAAGAAGGCATGGCTTCGCAACGCTGGCTTTGAGTAAGGGTATGCCAATCGAAAGTGTAAGCCGTGTTTTGGGGCATACTAATATCGTCACGACCCAGCTCTACGCAAAGATCACCATACAGAAGATAGATGATGACCTCACGAAATTCGGGAATAAACTAAATCAGTCGTTTAACAACATATCAATGGGATGAGCATGAAAAGAAGTATCATAACAATGGATGAATCCGGCAACATCATCATGCCGGATAATGTCGCTGACATCTGGATGAGCGAGCCGGAATTGGTGGAGTTGTTCGGGGTGATTGCCCCGACACTTCGTGCTGCCATCAGAGCCGTATATAAAAGCAATGTTTTGAAAGAATACGAGGTGCAGAAGTATATCCGATTGGGGAACGGCTATCATGCCGATGTGTTCAGTTTCCCGATGGTGGTCGCACTTGCTTTTCGTATCAATACTTTTGGTGCGGAACAAATGCGCAATGCCATTCTTGAAAGGGTGTACTTGCGAAAAGAGAAAACAAATATCTTCTTTTCGCTGGGCATAAACAGTATGGAAATGTCTAACTATCAAGCATGAATTTTATCAATGTGACGACATGAAGTAGTGAGACCAATGCGTATTCCTATTGCCAAAAATATGTTTATACCGATAATTGAATAAGCGTATTGCCATTCACACATACGAATACGACAAATCCGAAGAAACAGCCATTGAAATGGTGCTTCTTCGGGTTTGTTTTTGCTTTTTCACTCGTTTTTCATCCACAGATTGCTCACTTTTTAATTGCAAAGTATTTTTTGCTGTGTTCTGCTGCGGTTTGCGTATCAACCTATCCGATAAATGCTTATACTTTTGTGGCTGACATTTTACCAAACTAAAATCGAATGAAAATGACAGCTAAAGAAACGAAAGACAGCCACCGACCGCCCACAGACAGCGGCATAACAAAAGAGGAGTTTATCCGAGTGGGTACGACCCTCTACAAGTTGGTGAACCAGCCCCGTCTGAACGGGGGCTATGTGAAGAAACGCATCGTGTGGAACAACGAGACACTCCGGCAGGATTACGGCAAGCACTATCTCGCCACCGTACCGAAGTATGACGGCTTCTGCACCGTACCCGAACACGTCAATTATCAGCCCGTGGTCGGCAAGTTCCTCAACCTCTATGAGCCGATAGACCACAAGCCGATGGAGGGTGATTTCCCCTCTATCCGCTCATTGGTGGAACATATCTTCGGGGAGCAATACGAGTTGGGGATGGACTATCTGCAACTGCTCTACCTGCAACCCATACAGAAACTGCCCATCCTGCTATTGGTTTCGGAGGAACGCAACACGGGTAAAAGCACATTCCTAAATTTTCTGAAAGCCCTGTTTCAGAACAACGTGACTTTCAACACCAACGAGGATTTCCGCAGCCAGTTCAATTCCGACTGGGCAGGGAAACTCCTTATCGTGGTGGACGAGGTGCTGTTGAGCCGCAGGGAGGACAGCGAGCGGTTGAAGAACCTGAGCACGGCACTATCCTACAAGGTGGAAGCCAAAGGCAAAGACCGTAACGAGATAGCATTCTTCGCCAAGTTCGTGCTGTGTTCCAACAACGAGTACCTGCCCGTCATCATTGATGCCGGGGAAACACGTTATTGGGTGCGCAGGATAGACCGCTTGCAGTCGGATGATACCGACTTCCTGCAAAAGCTGAAAGCGGAGATACCTGCTTTTCTTTACCATCTGCAACATAGAAGTCTGTCCACCCAAAAGAAAAGCCGTATGTGGTTCGCTCCATCGTTGCTGCATACCGAAGCTTTGCAACGCATCATCCGCAGCAACCGAAACAGACTGGAGATAGAGATGCACGAGCTTATTCTCGACATTATGGACAGGGTAGGTTCGGAGACTTTCTCGTTCTGCCCCGAGGACATTCTCCGTTTACTGGCAAATACATACGTCAAGGCGGAGAGATACCAAGTGCGGAGGGTATTGCAGGAGTGTTGGAAGCTGAAACCTGCCCACAACACACTCACATATACCACTTATCAAGTGGACTACACGAAAGAGTGCCGCTATGCGCCCAAACGTACGACAGGGAGGTTCTACACAGTGACAAGAGAGTTTTTGGGAACACTATAATTCTTTTTTTTGATGAATTGATGAATAAGAATATAATAGTATTGAATATCAATAGAATATACCATCATCAAACCTTAATCAAGAATAAGGTACTGATGAAAAGAGAAAACAGTACGGACAGACCATACCGACATCGCAAATGATGATTTTCTCTTTTCGCAAGCAGTTTGATGAATGTATGATGAGAGTATATAACACTATACATCAATAGGTTAAATGCACTAATCATCAAAACATCGTTTTATCAACCATCATCAAATCCGTAGGAATATACATTATGACCATACAGGAAGCAAAACAAATCAGCATCGCAGACTATCTGCAAAGTATGGGCTATTCGCCCGTGAAACAGCAGGGCGAAAGCCTGTGGTACAAATCACCATTCCGGCAGGAAACGGAAGCGTCATTCAAGGTAAACACCAACCGCAACTTGTGGTTCGACTATGGGATGGGCAAGGGCGGCAATATCATCGCATTGGCGCAGGAACTCTATTCCTCCGACCATGTGTTACCTGCTCAGTAAGATAGCGGAACAGGCTCCACACATCCGTCCTGTGTCTTTCTCTTTTCGCCAACAGGCATCAGAGCCGTCCTTCCAACAGTTGGAGATACGGGAACTCACGCATCCGGCATTGCTCCGCTACTTGCAGGAGCGTGGGATAGACACATCACTGGCGAAGTCGGAATGTAAGGAGCTGCACTTCATCCATAATGGAAAGCCTTATTTCGCTATCGGTTTTCCGAATGTGGCAGGAGGGTTTGAAGTGCGCAACCAGTTTTTCAAAGGCTGCATCGCACCGAAAGACATCAGCCATATCCGACAGTCGGGAGAACCGAGGGAGAAATGTCTGGTATTCGAGGGCATGACGGACTATCTCTCCTTCCTAACATTGAGGACGAGAAACTGTCCGACCCTGCCCAATCTTGACGGGCAGGATTATGTCATTCTCAACTCCACCGCCAACGTGCCGAAAGCCATAGACGTGCTGCACGGGTACGGACGCATCCACTGCCTTCTTGACAATGACGATGCAGGAAGAAAAGCGTACCAAGAGCTGGCAATCGAGTTTGACGGACGCATCCGGGACTTCTCCCACAACTATCACGGGCATAAAGACCTGAACGATTACCTGCAAAAATTAACCGTCAATCCACCTCCCCGAAACATCGTTAAACCGAAGAAAAAAGGACTGGGATTATAAAGCATCAAAAGGAAAAAACGGGAGTTGCTCGAAATTGATTCGGTTAGAATCGTGGGGTAGCAAGTTTATGTTTCGGGCAGACCGAAACCCCTTGCCACCCGCTCCCGAATACAAAGGAGCGGCATCCCGTTGGTCTATACATTAACTATACTGATAATACTTGAATATGGAACATAAGGAAGACAAGAAACGCAACAAGGGCGGTCGCCCGAAGAAAGGGACTGCCGAGAAACTGGAATACCGTGTCGTCGTGAAACTGGCGGCAGCCGACTACCTCCGCCTGTTGACACGGGCGCATGATGCCGGAGTGTCATGCAGCGAATACATGAGGGAGTGTTTCCGAAACGGTCATGTGAAAGGGCGGCTGTCGGAGGAACACGCCACCCATGTGCGGAAGCTGTGCGGCATGGCGAACAACCTGAACCAGCTTGCACACAAGGCGAATGCAGGGGGCTTCTATGAGGAACGTGACGACTGCAAGGTGGCAGTGGCAAGAATCCATGAACTCTTAACCAAGATAGGGATATGATGGCGAAAATCGTAAAAGGAAGCGACTTCAAGGGTGTGGTGGACTACATCCTTGACAAGGACAAGGGAGTGCAGAAAATCGCAGCCAACGGTTTGTTTTTAGAAAGCAAGGAGACCATCGTAATGAGTTTCAATATCCAGTCGCAGATGAACGGCAAGGTGGCGAAGCCTGTCGGACACATCGCCCTCAGTTTCTCCAAAGAGGACGAACCACGACTGACGAACCATGTCATGGCGCATATCGCGCTTGAATACATGGAGAAGATGGGTATCCGTGACACGCAGTTCTTCATCGCCCGCCACTTCGACAAGGAGCATCCGCACGTGCATATCGCCTTCAACCGCATAGGAAATGACGGTAGGACACTCTCGGACAAAAACGACCGATTGCGCAGTACCCGTATCTGCAAGGAGTTGACCTTGAAATACGGTCTACACATGGCTGACGGCAAGGAGCATGTCAAGCGCAACCGCCTGAAAGAGCCGGACAGGACGAAATACAGGCTGTACGACATACTGAAAACGGAGGTCGGCAGATGCGGCAATTGGGACGTGCTTGTCGCCAACCTGAACCGTCAGGGAGTGGAGGTCAGTTTCAAGCACAAGGGGCAGACGGACGAGGTGCAGGGCGTGGTCTTCACCATGAACGGCTACCACTTCAACGGCTCCAAAGTGGACAGGTGTTTCAGCTATTCCAAGATTGATGCAGCCTTGCAGCGCAACAGGTATGAGGAATGCATGAACCTGAAATCGAAAGTTTATACAACAGATACATCAAGCGCAACTTCCGACACTGTAAGAGGTGAACTTTTCAGAGGCTCATTGGGATTGTTGAACGGTCACGGTTCATCCTGTAACGCTGCCGATGCGGAAGCCAATCAGGAGATGGCAGAAATATTGCGTAGAAAGAAAAAGCGCAGACGAGGAATGAGGTTGTAGTTGGTGGAGAAATTTATTTTGAAATCACTAAAATCAGTGTGAGATTTTTGTTTAACCTCTTGCAGGAACATACCTATATCTGTTCCTGCAAGAAGTTGTATAATCTATTGATTTTAAATATAGGATGTTGATTCTTACTGAGTTTTACTGTTCCTGTATTGCACAGGTGTAATCCCTGTTTGGGACTTGAAATATCGAACCATGTAAGACGAAGAAAGAAAATGCAGGTTCTCCGCAATTTCAGCCACAGACAACGAAGTATAGTCCAGTATTTGCTTTATTTCCCGGATAATCCTGTCGTTGATATATGATTTTGCGTTTGTACCTAATACTTGCTTTACTATTTTGTTCAAGTAATTGGGGGTAATACATAATCTATCGGCATAAAATGAAATATTGCGGTTCTCTATGAAATTGTCTTCTACAAGTCTGATAAAAGGTTCTATATAACGTTTTTGGCTTGTTTCCTGCTCTTCAAACATCATCAAATTATCGGCACGTTTTATCAAAGTCAATACTTCATACAGCATAGCCCGCAGAATGTGTTGGTCTATTTCAGGTAAAGAGGTGGTGCGCAAATTGGTCTCATCGCCATGTATTTCCATCCGTATCTGTTTCATCACTTGGCAGATACGGTCGTACAATGTACCATTAATCCGATAGAACGGTGATTTTCGGTTGGGTTGCAGATAGGGGAATTTCTGCAAGAACAGACGGTCGTTGAAGAACGATAGCAAAAACTCTTCTTCAAAAATCAGCATATACCCTTGCAATTGAGTATTGCTGTTCCAACTCCATGTATCGCCCGGAATACCTGCAATAAATGTACCCCGTTCAGTGATAATAGTATTACCATTGATACTGATTTCTTCTTTACCATCAGTGACAAGTACCAAAGAATAAAACGTATAGCGGTGAACCGGGTGTTTTACGATTCCCGATTTGATATAGTAAATATCGTTCAAGTCAACGAGTAGTTCCTTACCATACTTCCGCTTGAAAAACTTAATGACTGGTATATTCTTCATGGAGTGCAAAATTAGCTATTCTTTTTCGTTCCTGTGTTTATTATTCCCGAAAAGTGACATTTGCGTCCGTTTTTAGTTCGCAATGCACTGATTGAAAGGTCATAACTTTGCATCATAAATAAAAACGAAAGGAATATGAAAGAGACCATTTACAATCTTTTCAAACGGCAAGTATCGGCACGACCGGAAGCTATAGCCGTTATAGACGAGCGAAGAGTACTGACATTCAAAGAATTGGATAAATTAGCGAATACCATATCCGGTATGTTTCCGACCGAAACGCCAAAACGTGTAGGCATCATGATGGAACATAATGTGGAAATGATAGCCTCTTTGTTTGCTGTCTTAAAAAATGGAGCGGCATATATACCCGTAGAGCCGTCATTTCCTCCTGAGCGTATCAAATATATCATGGAAGAAGCCCATGTGGATTTTGTCATAACGCATGACAGATACTCCAATTTAGCGAACTCCTTTTCTACCATATTGGTGGAACAAGGGCTGAGAGCCAACTCCGGCCCTGTCCTCACCCCAAAATCAGAGCCACATTCACTTGCCTATATTCTCTATACATCAGGGACGAAAGGTAAGCCCAAAGGCGTGATGGTGGACAACGGCAATGTCTGTCATTATATCCATGCGTTTGCCAATGAGTTTCATCCACAAGAAGGGGATGTAATGATGCAACACTCTGTTTGCACGTTTGATATTTTTGTGGAAGAGGTGTTCGCCACCTTGCTGAACGGGGCGGCACTCGCCATTCCGTCAGAAGAGACGAAAAGCGACATGGATAGGTTGATGCGCTTTGTAGAGCACAACAAAGTCACAATGATTAGCGGCTTCCCTTACTTGTTGCTTGAAATGAATAAACTCAAGAACATTCCATCCTGCCTGCGATTGCTTATCAGTGGAGGCGATGTGTTGCGGGCATCATACGTTACCAACCTGATAGGAAAAGTGGATATATACAACACTTATGGTCCATCGGAAACTACTGTGTGTGCCACCTACTTCCGCTGCAACAGTGCGCAACCTCTCCCGGACGGGACATTTCCGATTGGGAAGGCGGTGAAGGGCGTGAACATTGAAATCTTAAACGATGAGTTGCATCCCGTCCGTGACGGTGAAGTCGGAGAAATCTGTATCGATGGAGACGGTATCGCACAGGGTTATCTGGGCGACATCCCCGAAAACAAGAATTTCACCCATACGCCGGACGGGACTCCGGTATATCGCAGCGGCGACCTTGCCTACCGCCTGCCGGACGGGAATCTCGCCTTCCTGCACAGAAAAGACGAGCAAGTGATGATAATGGGCAAGCGCGTGGAGTGCAACGAAGTGGAAAACGTGCTCTGCGCCTGCAACGAAATAGAGTGCGGAGCCGTATGCCCGTATGTCGACACACAGGGGCTGTCCTATCTGGTCGCCTACATCATACCACAGGCAAAATCATTCTCTCTGCCCGCGCTCAAACAGAAGCTTTCGGCATTCCTGCCATCGTTCATGATACCCGAATATTTCGTGTCCATGAACTCCCTGCCGCTGACTCCTAACGGAAAGATAGACCGCAGGGCACTCCCCGTCATACTGAAGGAGGGCAGCTTATGATGAACGACATTCAGGTCTTGCAAATCCACGACGTGGAAGTGCTGATGCAGTGGCGGATGGAGGTGCTGCGCTGCGTATTCTCCATTCCCACGGATGCCGATACGACAAGCCTCGAACAAGCCAACCGGCACTATTACGAACGCCATCTGCCGGACGGCAGCCACATCGCCTGCATCGCTTCAGTCAATGGCGAGATGGCAGGGAGTGGCGGTGTGTGCTTTCAGGAGGAGATGCCTTCGTCAGACAACCCTTGCGGCCGCTGCGCCTATCTGATGAACATCTACGTCCGTCCCGATTATCGGGGGCGTGGAGTGGCACGGCGCATCGTCCGTTGGCTGGTGGGGCAGGCGTTGGCACAAGGCATTTCCAAAATCTACCTTGAGACATCGGATGTTGCCCGTAAACTGTATGCCGATTTGGGCTTCGGCTATATGAAAGATATGATGAAATTAAAAACTATATAAAGGATGGAACACATCAAAAGCATAAAGACAGGGCATCTGACTTGCGACTGCGCCTACGCCGCAACTCCTCGGATTTGCTATGTCTTGACACCTATCCTGTTGGACAAGAAACGGCTGGAACAATGGTGTAACATATACGAAACCACTATCGTATCCGTGCACGGTATTGATTGGGACAATGACCTGACTCCGTGGGTTGCCCCCGGCGTAGAGGCCAATGATGCCGATTTTGAGGGAAAGGCTTTCGATTTCCTCTCTTTCCTGCGTACCACTGTGCTACCGAAAGTGGAAACAAGCCCTCACGGACAACCGCCAACGGAGCGGACGCTGGTCGGCATTTCGCTCTCAGGGCTGTTTGCCGTGTGGGCATGGATGAACGGCGACGACTTCACCCACATCGGCAGCATTTCAGGGTCATTCTGGTATGACGGTTTTACGGAGTGGCTGGAACTATATGTGGGAAAATCATGCAAACAAGGTCATGCCTATTTTTCGCTGGGCGATAAAGAAGGCATACGTGGCAATCCCCGTTACCAAACAGTTGTAACTGATACGGACTGCGTAATCCGCACATTACGGAAATCCGGCATATCCGCTCAGTTTGAAATGACCGGCGGCACACACTTCGCCCCGATATATCCCCGTATGGAGAAAGCCTTTAACTATCTATTAAAAAGTATGCAACTATGAACATCGAATCATTCAGAGAATATTGCTTGTCACTTCCCCATGTTACGGAGAAGATGCCCTTCACTACGGTGAAAGATCCATATAGCCGGAATGTACTCTGTTTTTATATCGGCAGCAAATGGTTCTGCTACGTGAATATAGAGGTTTTCGACCGTTGTTGTGTCAAGTCCACACCGGATGAAGCCGAGGAATTGCGTGCAAGATATGTCGGAATAACCCCTGCATGGCACATGAACAAACGCCTGTGGAATGATGTGTACTTCAACAGCGATGTACCCGATAGTAAAATATTGGAACTGGTCAGAGAATCTTATCGACTGGTGTTTGCTTCGCTTCCGGCAAAAGAAAGAAAATGTTATACTTGAGATAGAACCAGCATTGGTCAAAACTACACAATCAATATAACCCATATCGTTGCACAAGAATATATGAAATATGAAGAATTTTCAAAGTGTGGTTACGTTAGGCTATTTGCTGATAGCACTACTCATCGGGGGAATAGCTTACACTTGGTATCATGAATGGCAAGAGGTGGAAGCATTGGAGGTTGGCAATCAACGGATAGATGAATTCAGGAAAGAGGTAAACCGTATTCATATCCGGCTGATAGAGTTTTCTTTGTTGGGAGAAACTGTATTGGATTGGGATAATTATACTGCCCAACGCATAGCATTGGATAATATGCTCTGTCGGTTCAAGAATACCTATCCAGTTGAACGTGTTGACAGTGTACGTTATCTTTTAGAGGATAAGGAACGACAGATGTTCCAGATTGTCCGGTTAATAGATGTGCAACAATCCATCAACAGGAAAATAGCCAATCAACCACCGGTTATTGTGTAGAAGATTGTACAGGAACAGCCCAAGAAACCGAAGCGAAAAGGTTTCTTGGGCATCTTCGGCAAGAAAGAGGAAACGAAGTCAACGACAACAACGACTACGCTTCGTTCACTCAATAGAAACATGGTCAGCGAACAGAAAGAGCAGAGCCGTCGATTGTCGGAACAAGCCGACAGTCTTACTGCTCGTAATGCAGAACTTAACAGGCAGTTGAGGGGACTAATCCGCCAAATAGAAGATAAGGTACAATCCGATCTGCAAAATCGGGAGGCTGAAATAGTAGCCATGAGGGAAAAGTCATTTATGCAAGTAGGTGGTTTGATGGGATTTGTCCTTATGCTGTTGATTATTTCTTACATTATCATACACGTTGATGCCAGACGCATCAAGCTATACAAATGTAAAACGGAAAGTTTGATTTCACAACTGACAGATTCTGTCAATCAAAATAACGAACTGATAGATTCACGCAAGAAAGCCATGCACACCATTACCCATGAATTGCGCACACCACTTGCCGCAATTCACGGGTATGCCGAACTGATACAGAAAAATAACGCTGAAACGAAGATAGACCGATATTCGGAACATATCCGTCTGTCCTCCCAGCGGATGCTTGCCATGCTCAATTCGTTGCTGGAATTCTTCCGGTTGGATAACGGCAAGGAACAGCCAGTTGCCATTCCTTTCAGATTGGAAGACATTACCCATACCTTGAAAGGCGAATTTCAGAATATGGCTGAAAACAAAAGTCTGTGTCTTGCCATCGAAAATAATGCAGATGTTGTACTGACGGGTGATAAGAACCGCATCCTGCAAATTGGGAACAACCTGCTGTCCAACGCAATCAAATTCACGGAAAACGGTGGTGTTTCCATGACAACCGACTATAACAACGGGGTTCTGACGCTTGTCGTTGAGGACACTGGTACAGGCATGACCGAAGATGAGCAGCAACGGATTTTCACTGCATTTGAAAGACTGTCCAATGCCACTGCACAGGACGGCTTCGGACTTGGCTTGTCTGTCGTGAAACGGATTGTAGATATACTGAAAGGTACGATAGAAGTACAGAGCGAGAAGGGAAAAGGTAGCCGTTTCACGGTCAGACTGCCGATGTATATTGCCGATACTGTGTTGGAAGAAAAACCACGGGACATGACTGACCGCCATATCTTAAAACCATGCACCGTCTTGGTTCTTGATGATAATGAAACTCTGCTTCCATGATAAAGGAAATGTATGCCTATGCAGGTGTCTGTTGCGATACTTTTGACAATGTGGATGACATGATGGAAGCCATGCGCAAGCGCAATTATGACCTGCTTGTTACCGACATGAAGATGCCTGAAATGAACGGCTACGAGGTGCTGGAACAGTTGCGTTCTTCAAACATTGGTAATGCAAGGGATATTCCCGTAATAGTGGCTACCGCTTCCGGCAGTTGCGATGCGGAAGAACTTACAGCAAAAGGATTTGCATGCTGTCTCTTTAAACCTTTTACTTTGGAGGAACTGATTACTGTCTCAGAAAATGCACTGAAAACGACCACTAATGATTATTTGCCCGATTTGAAACCTCTGTTGGCTTATGGTGACAGCGGAGTGATGCTTGACAGGCTGATTGCTGAAACGGGAAAAGATATGCAGGATTTCAGCAAGGCTGGAGCAAACCTTGACAGAAAGGCATTGGCAGATTTGTCACACCGTCTGCGTAGTTCGTGGGCAGTTATCCGTGCCGACAATCCTTTATGGCTTTTGTATGGCTACATACAGACTGGATGTTCTGACAGTGAACTTCAAAAAGCGGTTAAAGCCGTATTGAAAAAAGGAGATATGATTATTGAACAGGCAAAGGAAGAAAGGAGAAAATGCGATAATGGATAAGATGAAGATAATCGTAGTAGAGGACAACCCCGTATATAATACATTCGTGTGCAATATATTGGCAAAGGAAGGTTTCAAGACAGAACAGGTATATCACCTGTCATCTGCAAGAAAGGCTCTGATAAAGGCTGACAATGACGATATAGTTCTTGCTGACCTGCGTCTGCCTGACGGGGAAAGCATCGAACTGTTGAAATGGATGCGTGTCAATGACAAACGGCAGGCGTTCATTATTATGACCGACTATGCCGAAGTGCATACGGCAGTGGAGAGCATGAAGCTCGGTTCGCTGGACTATATTCCCAAACAGTTGGTGGAGGACAAACTCGTTCCGCTTCTCCATTCCATTATCAAGGAACGTGAACAGAAAAGGCAACGCCAAGTACCGATATTCATACGGCAGGGGGAAGCATACCGCAACATCAAGAAACGGGTACACCTTGTTGCACCCACTCGGATGAGCGTTTTGATATTGGGCGAGAACGGCACGGGCAAGGAGCATATCGCCCAAGACATCCATGCACAAAGCCGCTTTTCCGACAAACCTTTCGTGGCGGTGGATTGTGGTTCACTTGCTCCTACACTTGCCCCGTCCGCTTTTTTCGGTCATGTCAAAGGAGCGTTCACGGGGGCGGACTGTAACAAAACCGGATATTTTCAGGAAGCCGAGGGTGGTACGCTGTTTCTTGACGAGGTGGGCAACCTGACTATGGAAATGCAACAGATGCTCCTTCGTGCCATACAGGAAAGAAGATACCGACCTGTCGGTGCAAAAGGTGAAAAGACCGCCAATGTGCGGATAGTCGCCGCCACCAACGAGAACCTGCATGATGCCGTCAAGGAAAAGCGTTTCCGGCAGGACTTGCTATACAGGTTGCAGGAATATGTTATCACCATCCCCCAGTTGCGAGACTGTCAGGAAGACATCATGCCGTTGGCTGACTTCTTCCGTGAGATAGCCAATGACGAACTTGGACGGAACGTCAGAGGCTTTGACGCTTCCGCCCGTAAAGCCCTGCTTACTCACACATGGTTGGGCAATGTGCGTGAATTGAAGCAAAAGATATTCACGGCAGTCCTGCACACGGAAAGCGATACGATAGCCGATGCAGACTTGGAACTAAGTTATGAATCCGTATCGTCTTCCACGGTTAGTTTCGCCTTGCGGACAGCAGAAGAGGAAAAGGAGCGAATCATACGGGCGTTGAAACAGGCAAACGGCAACAAGATACTTGCCGCCAGACTTCTCGCCATCAGCAGGTCAACACTGTACGCCAAGATTGAGGAATACGGGATAAAGGTTGAGAAGACTTTTAAATGAAGCAAAAAAGTCTTCTCGCAATTCGAGGTATTCCAATTTTTATTGCTACCTTTGTCCTAAGACGAGTGACAATGAAAGCAACTCACAGCAAAGCGCAGAAATAGATACGGTTGCCAAGTCATTACCTCATTTTTTGCCTTTATCCCGAATCTCCTATGTCTAAGGAGATTATAAAAGTCTTCCAGAATTACATTATTTTCTTTGTACTTCTTCCATTACCCGCAGGAAGTTTCCTCCCCAGATGAGCCGGATACTTTCTTCGCTATATCTTTCTAACAATAATTGGCGGGTGAAGTTGATGAGCTCCGATGCAGAAGCACAACCGATGATGCCTCCGTCACCGTCAAAGTCGGTACCGATACCCACATGTTCTATTCCCATAATGTTCACCATGTGGTTCAGATGATTGATGGCGTCTTTAATGGTTGCATGGCCTTCTTTCCGCAGAAAACCGTCGTATAGTGTCACTTGGGCTACCCCTCCTTTGGCAGCGAGAGCTTTCAGTTGGGCATCTGTCAAGTCACGCGGATGGTCGCACAATGCACGTGCAGAAGAATGGGAGGCGACAATCGGCTGTGTGCTGATTTCCAACGCATCATAAAAACTTTTTTCTCCGGCATGCGAGATATCTACCATCATGCCTACACGGTTCATCTCTTTAATTACGTCTTCTCCGAAAGCACTGACTCCCAGTCCTTCGGCATTATCGCGCGCCGAACCGCAGATGTCATTATTTCCATTGTGGCAGAGCGTCATATACACCACTCCGCGGTTTCGGAAACGCTCCACATTACTTATATCCTTGCCAACGGCATAACCATTCTCTATTCCCAGCATGATGGCTTTCTTTCCTGCCATTTTCAACCGCAATAAATCGTTCGGCGTATAAGCCAAATCAACAGCTGTACAGTTTTTGGCAACCATCTCTTCTATTTCGTTCAAAATACGGTCGGCTTTGGCGGTAGCTGCCAGCAAAGCTTCGTCGGTACGTTCCAACTGCTTCAGATAGGCTACCATGATTGTGGCATCCAGTCTTCCTTCCGTCATTTTGTGCAAGTCTACTAATATCTTCTTGTCACGGGAAGCAAAATCAATACCCCGGTCAAAGAACATCGGAGTGTCGCAATGCGAATCGAGTGTAATCATACGGCTGTGCAGACGTTTGGCTTCCTGAAAAGAAGCGGCTTCCTTTATCAGCCAGTTAAAGAGTGGCATCATGCATTCGTCACCTCGTAAGATGAAACACTCGGGATGCCATTGCACGCCCAACATTGATTTATATTCGGCAGACTCCATTGCTTCTATAACTCCGTCGGCAGCCCGGGCGCACACACGGAAACCCGGTGCGACCTCTTTTACGGCCTGATGATGGAAAGAGTTCACCGGCAAGGCATCCTTTTCAAATAAATGATGCAGTAATGAGCCTTTTTCTATCTGAACCGAATGTGATGCATAACTTCTTTCTAAATCCTGGTCGTGCTTTATGCGCGTTCCTTCCATTTGTGAGTGGATATCTTGATACAGGCTTCCTCCGAGGGCGGCATTCATTATCTGTATGCCACGGCAAATACCTAATATCGGGATTTGCCTGTCGGTCGCCAACTTTGTCAATAAGAGTTCCTGTCTGTCGCGGTGCGGGTTAATACTGTGGAGTTCCTTTACCGGCTCTTCGCCCATGAAGAGTGGATTGATGTCCGCGCCTCCTGTCAGCAGGATTCCGTCCAATGACTCAAGCGTGTTAATCAAACTGTTAGTGTCATCGAATGAAGGAATGATAAAGGGAACTCCTCCTGCTTTCAGAATGGAAGTAAAATATCCTTCTGCCAAAGTGCACTCCCCATCCCGAAAGTTTCCGGTCAAGCCGATAACAGGTGCTTTCTTGTAGCAGGGGAATGTGCGGTGTATATCATCGTACTCTGCTGAAATGTCAAATGTTTGAAAAGTTTTCATAAGTTAAATTATTCATAGAAACTAAGCAAAGATAGGGATAAATCCAGATTTATTTTTCATATTTGCTAAAAATCTGATGATTATGGAACCTATACAGGACTTTGCCCGATTAATCAGCCGTTTACGTGCGCAGAAAGAGCGTAAACGAGTTGCAGTGGTTTGCCCTAACGACCCGCATACGGAGTATGTTATCATCCGCAGTTTGCACGAAGGGTTCGCCGATTTCCTGTTGGTGGCTGATACTCCCCATTTATTGAATGCCGAATATATCCGGTTGCAGTATCCGGAGCATGTAAAAGTCTATGAGGCGACAAGCCCCGACAAGGCAGCCCAGGAAGGCGTGGCATTGGTCAGAGAAGGACATGCCGATGTGCTGATGAAAGGAATAATCAATACCGACAATCTGTTGCGTGCGGTTCTTAATAAGGAGCATGGCTTGCTTCCCCAAGGAAATGTCTTGAGTCATATTACAGTGGCTCAGATACCTACTTACAATAAATTATTGTTCTTCTCGGATGCGGCAGTAATCCCCCGGCCTACATTGGCCCAGTTTGAGGCCATGCTGAAATACGATTTGGAAGTTTGCCGCCGTCTGGGAATTGCCGAACCGCGTGTGGCGCTGATTCATTGCACAGAAAAGATAAATGAAAAGTTTCCCCATACCCTTGACTATGCTACTTTAAAGGAACGTGCGGCATCCGGTGCTTACGGTTCCATGTTTTTGGATGGCCCGATGGATGTAAAGACAGCTTGTGATGCTCATAGCGGTGAGGTAAAAGGCATCAGTTCGCCGGTAGTGGGACATGCTGACCTGTTGATATTCCCCAATATCGAATCAGGCAATACATTCTATAAAACAGTCTCCCTGTTCGGTGATGCTAATATGGCCGGTATGCTGCGCGGAACCATTGCTCCGGTAGTTGTCCCTTCACGCGCCGACTCAGGTAACTCGAAATATTACAGTTTAGCATTGGCTTGCGTGGCCGGATAAAACCTTAAAGTTATATGAAGATATTTGTCATTAACCCGGGCTCTACTTCCACGAAGTTGGCTCTCTTTGAAGATGAGAAAGTGATATGGGCGGCAGGTGCCCACCATTCCTCAGAAGACTTGCAGCATTTTCATCATGTGAATGAGCAATATGAGCATCGCAGGGATTTTATATTCCGATTGTTGGCTGAGGCCGGCATCCCTATTGAGTTTGATGCAGTGATTGCCAGAGGCGGCTTGCTGAAACCGACTCCGGGCGGAGTGTATGCCATTAACGAACAGATGAAATACGATTTGCTTCATGCACGCATGGAGCATGCTTGTAATTTGGGGGCTTTAATTGCCGATGAAATGGCGAAGAAATGTGGTTGTCCCGCTTATATTGCCGACCCGGAAGTGGTGGATGAACTGCAGCCGGCGGCACGTTATACCGGTATCCCCGAGATAGAACGCATCTCTATTTTCCATGCATTAAACAGTAAGGCAGTTTCCCGCAAATATGCCGCTTCCATCGGAAAGCATTATGAAGAATTGAATCTGATTGTAGTTCATTTGGGAGGCGGCATCTCGGTAGGTGCTCACTGTAAAGGCAGAGTGATTGATGTAAACAATGCCTTGAACGGTGAAGGTCCTTTCAGCCCGGAACGTGCAGGCACTATTCCTGCCGACCAGTTTGCCGAACTGTGTTTCAGCGGGAAATATACGTTGCGCCAGGTGAAGAAGATGCTGAACGGCAAGGGCGGCCTGATAGCCCATCTCGGAACAAATGATGTCGCTTCTATTGCCCATAAAGCCGAAACAGGCGAGGAGCCCTATAAAGGAGTGCTGGATGCCATGCTTTATACGGTTGCCAAGCAAGTAGGGGCGATGTATGTTTCTCTTCGCGGGAAAGTGGATGCCATTATTCTGACAGGCGGAATAGCTCATAGCGATTATTGTGTAGGTGCTCTTCGTGAACAGATAGATTATCTGGCACCTGTTGTATTGATTCCGGGAGAGGATGAAATGGGTTCGTTGGCATTCAACGCTTTGGGAGCATTGAAAGGAGAGCTGCCTTTGCAGGTGTATCAGCCGCAATAATACATTCTTTTCAGCTTTCCTCCATGCTTTTCTGTTACCATCCGCAGAATGGGGATGTATCAAAACTTCCCTTTTATCGAAATTGAGGGTGTCAAAACAGGATTAAACCAAAGAAGAACTTTTAATCTGACACTTGAGCATCCTAAAAAAGCAAGAAAAAGAGCCGTATCATTACTCGAAACAGAGTTCGATACGGCTCTAGTCACCCTCGCCACAGGTAGTTGTAGCGAGGGTGATTTCAATAAAAAGGGCGTTTTGACACATCTTCTTTCGAAAGGGTCATTTTTATTTTGACACATCCTCGACTGTTAGTTTATGAGAGTTTCGATACACCCTCATGGGGGTGAGCCTCTATGTACTGTTGCTGCGCTTTGTTCCCTCTGGCATGCCTTGGATTTGTCCAACGTTGTCTTCCCATTGTTCAGCCGGTAGGGGTTTGCATTTCTCTTTCGGCAGTTCTGTTCGAGTAAAAAAGGGAGCTAGGCATTATTCTTGAAGACTTAAAATCTCCATCAAACACCTGTCACCGGATGTTGTCTCCTTCGGTTTTCAAGCGCTCTGCATGCGTTTAGAATTCCCTAAGCCGTTTCATTAGTCGGACTAAGCGTTTTCGTCCTTTCGGTTATGCCCGTCTGTCCGTCGGATTACTACAGACTCCGGCAGTGGACTGTATAGTCCGTTGCAGTGGACCGTACAGTCTGCTACAGTGGACTGTACAGTCCATTGACGGAGACTGTAATAATCTTCCGTTCAAAAGGCCTTGGCTGACCCTAAGAAACGGCTTATGCTTCCCTTTGTTTGTGATATGATATTTAATCCCCAAGAGAACAATGTGTGCCCCCCCCAAAAAAAAAGGGAGTGTGTCAAAACTAAACCAGCCTATCCCATCGTCAGCTGTAGGGGCAGGGTTTGCCTGCCCGAAGACACAAAGTAAACTGTTTTCGGGCGAACGAACCTCGCCCCTACGAACGAAACGACAGCATTATCCACGTTTTGACAACCCCTTTATTTAGTCTAAACCGTTCTGAGGGTTAGTCAGATGCGATTGTTATTAGTTATACTGATAGTCGATAGTGGATGTTGTTACTACGCCATTCTTATCAGTGAAGGTTACTACCAATGTACCCTTCTCACCGCTCTTCATGTCGGTAACACTTACGCCTTTTGCATCTTTGTTGATTGCTGTTCCTGTCGGAGCAACAACAGTTCCTTTGGAAGCTTCAGTGTTTTTGTATTCAGCTTTTACTTCAGTAGCATTAATCTTAACGGATGTCAACGTATCATAATGGAGAGATCTTGAGGTATTTGGAAAAGACCAAAGAGTTTCCGAAAAAGAACTAAGGCTTTTTCAATAAAACCAAGACTTTTTAGCCAAAAGGGAGCAATCTTTGTCATTATTCTAAGAACCGCTTGTCGGAGCTGCCGGAATCTCAATATTGGAAAAATAAAGTATGTATTCTTTTGGGTGTTCCCGAAAGTATGCGTACTTTTGATTTCAAATAAAAAATGAGTATGTCACGATTCGTCAATCCCTTTACTGACCTGGGGTTCAAGGTCATCTTCGGGCAACCTGCCAGTAAAGGGCTGCTCATCACCCTGCTGAATGAGTTGCTTGCGGGCGAACATCATATAGAGGACCTTTGTTTCCTTGACAAGGAAGACCATGCGGACAATGTGCATGACAAAGGTATCATTTACGACCTCTATTGTCGCACGGACAGTGGCGAGTATATCATTGTGGAGATGCAGAATCGCTGGCACAGCCATTTTTTGGACCGTACATTGTATTATGTATGCCGTGCCGTGGGCAGGCTGACCGAGCTTCCGCCTCCCGATACAATAAAGATACCCGTTGAGAAGGATACGGACGGCATGGTATGTGAAGGTAGTGTCCCGTATGGCTCCCGTTATAGACTGAGTACCGTATACGGCATCTTCCTGATGAATTTCAAGGAGGACGGACTGGATAAGAAATTCCGTACGGATATAGTGCTCGCCGACAGGGATACGGGACGGGTGGTCAACCCCCATCTACGACAAATTTATCTGCAATTCCCTTATTTCAATAAGGAACTTGCTGAATGTGAGACATTGTATGATAAACTAATGTATGCATTGAAGAATATGAATGACTGGAACAGAATGCCGGATGCACTGAAGGAACAAGTGTTTAAGTATTTGGACCAATTGGCCGCTGTTGCCAATTTATCGGAAGAAAACAGAATAGCTTATGACAAGGCGGTGGACCGCTATCGGGTAAGCCGGATAGTGGAAGAAGACATTCGTAGGGAAGCTACAGAAGAAGGAATGAAAGAAGGGATGGAAAAAGGGATGAAAGAAGGAATGAAAAAGACCCGGACGGAAATGGCCCGCAAAATGAAGAGTGACGGAATCCCCTTTTCTACGATAGCCAAATATACAGAACTGTCGATAGAAGAGATTGAACAATTGTAAATCTCAGCTAAGGTTCGCCTAAAAGGTTCTACAACGGAGAACCTTTATTCTATCCGTGGCTGAGGGACATAAAAAAACTCCTCACTATTTTCACAAACAATGAGGAGCGCTATGTTAAAACAATATTATGTTAAAGTCAATCTTTATTCGGTTCTGAGTGAATGATGTCCATCGATGGGGAAGGGTTGTCCACTCCATGCCTTTTGTGAAGTCCAAGGTTCGGCAGCATCTTTCCAGAACGGATGGTCGGCTGGCAGACCTAGTGGCATGAATACCAGAGAGGTCATATACAAGCTGCCATTGTTAGTGTAATAATTGGAAAGGTCAGGCTGATGACCGGCAAATCCCAATTGCAGGAATCCTTTTTCGTTGAAATTACCTTCCACTTTGAACATGTTGTTCATTACGGCAGTCAATGCACTGCGCACCTGGCCGTTACTCAATCCTTCGGGCAGTCCGTATTTCCATGCTGCCATGGCAAGTGTTTGGAAAGCTCCCATACGGTAAACCACTGAACGGCCGAATGCGGGATAAGTGCCTTCGGGAGAAATAAGACGCTCCATAAACACATTGAAACGTTGCATACGTTTGATGGCCAGTTTGGTGCTGATAGGAGTCCAGAAACGATGTTTGTTCAGTACTTCCAGCATCTCAATATACATGGGGTGAATAACGTAGGCATTGTAATAGTCGAGCGAGAACTCGGCACCGTCTGAGTACCAGCCGTCGCTTAAATACCATTCGTTAATCTTGTTGGAAGCAACTGTCAATACATATTGGTCGGCATCTTCGCCTACCGACATCAGGAATGCTTCAATCAAGCCACGGAACAATAACCAGTTGTTATATGCCGGACGTACGATTTTCAAACGCTGGAAACGTTCGATATAGCGTTTCTGAGTTGTTTCGTCCAGCAATTGCCAAGTGGCTTCGGGTGCACGCAGGAAACTTTCTGCTATATAGGCAGCGTCTACCAATCGTTGTGTTGACTTGGTTTCCCACAATAAGAAGTCGGGGCTGTCGGGGTCTACGGCATTCTTGTATGAGAGTACTGCCCATTCGCGTATCTGCTTACGCATCTTTCCTTCTTCGGTATCATCGTCCGGCAGTGCCAGCCAAGGTGAAATGCCGGCCATCAGTCGGCCGAAAGTTTCCATATAGGCCACACGCTTGTCGCGTCCGTCCCAAGTGGGGCTGAGCTCGAGTTGCATATTTTTCTGAAGTTCACCCTTACTCATGTTTTCAAGTACTGGAGCGGCTATGCGGTAGCATAATTCCACCCATTGCTGGCGATCGTTGGTCGGTGCCGGAGTTTTCTTTTTGGCAGACGTTGCTGTCAGGAAGAAAACAGATATTAATGCTAAAGTAATTAATCGTAGTTTCATGTGAAGTCTTATTTAAATACTTGTTTCATGGCGCGTCCTGTCCATACTTGTGGCTGTTCTAATCCGAAAATGTATGCCATGGTAGCAGCGACGTCATATTGCACCATGCTTTCTTGGAATTCTCCTGCTTTTTTTATGTTCTTTCCTGTGATAATAAAAGGAGTCTGCATCTCGGCCATTGTTTTTCCGCCATGACCTTTCTTGATGCCTCCGTGGTCTGAAGTAACGATAAAGATAGTGTCGTCATACATACCTGCTTCTTTTACGGCTGCCACGATACGGGCAATGTAACCGTCCAGTTCTTCCAGTTTGCTGTAATAAGCCGGGGTGTCATGACCTTCCTTGTGTCCTACGTGGTCGGGATTGTCAAAGCAGATGGCTACCAATGACGGTTTGCTCTCTTTGATGTATTTCTCGGCCATTTCGCACAATGCGGTCGGGAATTTGTTATAGTCCGGCGCTACGGCATGATAGTTGGTAGAAAGTGTGTCAACCAGGAATTGGATACCTGCCCACTCGCTCAATACTCCTATTTCGGCCTTTGGATTGGCGTCACGGTAGATTTGGAAGATAGTGGGGAAGATGTTATTCTTCACGATAACGCGTGAAGGCAGTTCGGGTGTACGTGACCCCCATTCTGTATATCCGTGAACTTCGGGACCGGCTCCCATGAACATAGATGCCCAGTTTACTGCGCTCGATGAAGGGAGTACCGTTCTTTTCTGCATGGTATAGCATCCCGATTCCATCAGTGATTTAACGGTTGGCATATTGGCTTTGGGCATACTGTATGCTCCCCAACCGTCAAGACCGATGTAGACTACATGTTTTGCTTTGGGTTTTGCAGCATAGCTTGCCATTGAAAAGCATCCCAACAGTAAGAAAGCTAGAATTAAGAATTTCTTCATTATATTTATTTTTTATGGTTCTTATTTCTCAAGGTCAACTTTACGTTTCAATGCTTCCAGATAATAGTAGTCGGCATAGTTCAACGGTACATCGATTTCGCTGTTGTGAGGAATACTTCCCACACTGTGCATCAACAGGAAGCGTCCGTTTTCGCCCAGAGGTGCGGTATAGTCTGCTGTAGCAAGTGATTCCATTATCTTGTCGGCATATTCTTTATAAGATTGCGGGTTCTCTACGGGATATGTACAGATTTCGTACAAGGCAGAGGCAATAACGGAAGCAGAAGAAGCGTCACGCGGTTCGTTCGGGATGTTGGGAGCATCCAAGTCCCAATAAGGAACAAGGTCGGTGGGCATATTCTTGTGATTCTTCATAAATTCGAAAGTCTTAAGTGCCTGATCCAGATATTTGCGGTCTTTGGTTTCGCGGAAACATACTGTGTAACCATAGATGGCCCATGCTTGTCCTCTTGCCCATGCTGATTCGTCAGCATAACCTTGTGCAGTTTGGCGGTGACGCACTGTTCCGTCTTCTATGCTGTAATCGATGACATGGTAGCAACTGCCGTCGGGACGGAAATGTTCTTGAAGAGTGCGGTCAGCGTGTGCCACGGCTACATTGTAGAAAGTAGAGTCGCCTGAAAGTTTGGTGGCTTCAAACAATAATTCAAGGTTCATCATATTGTCGATAATCACCGGACATTCCCATCCGCGTTGTGACTGCCAGCTGTTGCCTTTCACGTCCCAACTCTGGATGACTTGCGGTTTTTCACGGAAACGAGTGCAAAGTGATTTGGCTGCCTGTATCATTACATCTTTGTATTCAGGGTTCTGATTGATGCGCAAACCGTTACCGAAGCTGCAATTGATAATGAAACCTATATCGTGGTGCCAAGTGAGGTGTTGTGCTTCGCTGATGGCTTCAGTATATTTTTGTGCCAAAGGAAGCAAGGTCTGGTCGCCGGTCAGTTCGTACAGATACCATACACTGCCAGGGAAGAATCCGCTGCGCCAGTCCGCCGGACCGCAATAATATACCCCTCCCTTGCTGTTAAGGGTAACAGGGTTGAGGCATTTCCCGCTAGCTTCAATTGTATCTATTTCCAGACCAATCTGCGCACGTGCGTTTTCGATAACTTGTTCCGACCAAGATTTTTTGGCGGGTGTTGTAGTACATGAGGTTGCAGTGAACAGAGCTGCACATCCCAAAAGAATTGAGGTTCTTAATTTCATATTATAGTTTTTTTATAGTAAATGAATAGTTCCCTTTATTGATTTGTTGTTTGGCTTTGAATGACAGACGGTAGATGGTGTTTCCCCATATCTTGGACAGTCTGATGTCATCCAGCTTTTTGGGTTCTACGGTCAGTTCAAACAAGGCGGCATCATAGAGCAATGCTGCTTTTACATTGTTGACGTGAATGATTATTTTCCCTTTTTCCGAATGGTCTATTTCGCCCCAAGTCATAAAGTTGACTATATTGGGAGCTGTCGCTTCTTCCAGCTCGAAGGAGTCGTTGATACGGGCTTGTTTGCCTTTTACATGGTATGAGCGTATCCATCTCTTCACTTTGGCTTCTTCGGGATAGGCAGTGGCTATATTGGCTTCGAAGCTGTTCTTTCCGGCTTTTACTTCGGTGGCTTTATATTTTTTTCCATATTTTTCGGGCACACCGTTTATCATCGGGAGGTTGTGATAGTTGCTCTGCATAGTCCAGATGGTATAACGCTCGCTGCTGAATGTCTGGCGAGTGTAAGTGCCGACACCGGCATCTATCAAAATCGGTGTTTGGTTCATCCATACCGAGCAGGTTCCGGCATCGTTGTGATTATGGCTTTCGTCATTATATCCTCCTTTTGCAGCCAGGAACAATCCTTCTTTGGTAGAGAGATAGCAGAACTCCGTTTCGGGATACCAAGTAGAAGGACGGTTCTCATGGCGGGGCTCTGTTTGCTGCAACTCTTTGTCGATAGCAATGGAAGCAAGGGTGCGGAAAATATCGCGTCCGTTGTTGGGCGAAGATTTCGGTTGATGCATCAAGGCAGCGAAACCTTTCAGTTCATCACTGTTTACAGCCTTGCCGAAACGGTAGATAAGGTATGAGTTGCCTTCTCCGCGTGCCGATGCATCGGCAAAGTTCACTACCCATCCGTTACCTATATAAGAACGTGAGATATACTCACCCATGTTTTTAATCATCGGTTCATTGAAGATATTTACCTTCCCGCCTGTAATATCCGAAAGAAGTTCGAGATAATCCAGCGTCTTTCCGGCTGCGTGTCCCCAGTAGGAAGGTCCTTCTTCGCAAGCTCCGTCCGCTTTGATATAATTGAGGAATTTATCTACTGATTCCATTGTCAGATAGACGCCCTTGGCCAGTGTGTCACGGTCGTCTTCAAGAAGCATGAAGCACATCAAGGCATTGCTGTTGCACCATGGATTCCAGTTGTTGAGCATACGTCCGTTGTAGTTGCGGCCCATCCACCAGAATGAATCATTGTTCATATATGGGTCGAGAATGCGGGTTTGAAGCTCATGACGCAGGCGGCGTGATATCTCAGGGTCTACCTTGTCAAATGATGGGCGCATAAAATGGTAAGTCCATGCGAGGAGCCCTCCCAGGTCACCGGCAGTAAGGTCGATGACAGGATAGTCGTATGCGGGCAATGCACGATGAGTGGGCTGTAAGATGATGTGTGCGGCCAATGCCCATGAAGTCATCTCGCAAGCATTGAATACTCCGTTGATGAGTTGGTCGATAAATCGTCCTTTACCTTCTGCCAACTCAGCCATAAGAAGGTCGGCAATGGCGCTGTTGTTGGCACCGAAGGGGTTTTCCATCACTTGACGGTTACCAGTGCGTTCGAAAGCAAGGTAATCGGTGGCTTTTACTACTTGCCACTGATAATTTAGTCGTTTTTCTCCACGGCGGATATATTCGTCTTTGAATGTTCCCAAAAAACGGTCCCAACCGGCACGGTCATTGTAATCAGGATAAGTCACCCATTGGCGGTCTAATACCAGTATTTCTTTTAACCGGTTGATGTCGGCTTGCTTTTGGAGCAGGTCGCGTTCCGTGTATGCGTATGTGAGTGTAACACATAATAATGCAAGTAGTAATAGAGTTAGTTTCTTCATCGGTATATAGATTAAGATATTTATCACACTGCAAAAGTGCGAAAAAAGAATAGTGGCAATACTCTATTTTTGTCCTTAAAACATGTATATATTTTCCATAAAGGCTGAAAAACAGTCTATTTTCGGATATGTATAAAAAAGCCGTCTCAAATATGACTTTGAAACGGCTTATTATTCAACAATACTTTTTACCTTGAAAAGACAGGACTATTACCAGCCCTGATTCTGTGTCAGGCTTGTATTCATATCTGTTTCATGTTTAGGTATCGGCCATACATAGTATTGGTCTCCACCCCATGTCCAGTTGTAAGTTATAACACCCCAAACGTCTTTCATACCGGCAGTACCGTCAGCGTTATTGAACTTGCTTTCTTTCCAGGTTTTCCAACGAATTTCTTCATAGAAGGAAACACCTTCACCGGCAGTTTCCCAACGATATTCGTTCTGGATACGAGTGCGCATATTGTCTTGCCCGCTAACCTGTGTTGCAGCATTGCTGTTCAAAAGGGCTACACCGGCACGTTCACGTACAAGATTTACTTGTTCGATGGCTTCAGCAGTCTTGCCTTGTTCGTTCAGCGCTTCTGCCAATCCTAATACGACTGTTGCATAGCGGATGATAGGCAAGTCAATCGGAGATTTTTCACGGTTGGTCATTTCGCTTGAACCTTCGGCTACAAACTTGCGGAACAGATAGTACAAGTGGCTCTGTGTATCGGTACGGAGGTCGAATGGAGCGTTAGTATCTGCACCATAGTACGGCCAGCGTGAAGTAAAGGTGTGGTCTACACTGTTACCCGAACCATTGTAGGTAGCATACGGAGTAATGATAGTCTGTGCCAAACGTGGGTCACGGTTTTCGTAAGCGGCTTTGATACGTGCTTCATTACCGGCCGGCAAATATAATGCTTGTGCGGCAGCGCTCAGTTTGCTCAAACGGCTTTCCACTTTTTTCTTAATATTTTCGATTTCTTTGTCAATGTCACCTTCATAGCCTAATGAAAGAAGCTCAGCCTTCAATACATCTGCATCTGTATTGCGCAGGAAGAACACTTCACGATCTTTAAGATCCATGGATGAGTATCCGGGAAGATAATCATCCCAATTGAACTTGCTGCCGTCTACATTTTCATAAGTGTCAACGAAGTCGGTGCTGGCCAAAATGGTATTCCAGCAAGAACCGAATGTCGTACGACCACCGTAACGGAAGCTCATTGAGTTACCGTCAGCACTTCCATTGTTGTCGATACATTGCAATGAGAAGATAGCTTCATCACTTTGTTCGTAAGCTTCTTTGAAGAGTTGTTTATAACCTCCATCGAACAACTTGTGTCCCATGTTTCCTACTTGGCGGAAGTCAGATTCAGCCTTTGCCCATTCTTGCATCCACAAATAAACTTTACCGCGCAATGCGTAAGCAACAGATTTGGTTATATGTCCCCATTGTGCATTACCGGCAGCAATACGGTCGGGCAATGTCGGCTCGTTGATGGCATCAGTTAAGTCTTTGATACAGCCTTCCCATACTTCCGCTTCACTGTTGCGTGGCTTTTTGGCTTCTGTTACAGGGATAGGTTCGTCATAGTAAGGAACACCTCTGAAAACAGCATTCAATTTATAGTAGAAGAATGCACGCAACACTTTAACTTCAGCAATTAGTTTGTTTTTAAATGCATCGGGAACCGGAGCCTCAGCAAGATGCTGGATAGCATCGTTTGCACGTTGGACTCCTTCATAGTGCTGTCTCCAATAGTCTGAGAAAAGGCCGGAACCGATAGATGCTGTTCCTGCCAGAATAGGGTAGTCATTATCACGGCAGCTACCGCTTGCGCAGAACGCCTCCAGTTCGTATGCCTTCTTTGCAACATAGTCTTCGCGTAGCTCGCTGTACACACCGGCTACACCCAGTTCACAAAAGTTTTCATTACTCCACATGGAGTTTGATGCCGCTTTGTCATAGGGCACGGTGTCCAATAAGTCACCCCGGCAACTGCTTAAAGCTGTTACCGCAGCTGATAATATAAATAATTTTGTAAATAGTTTCATGAGTTCGTATCTTAAGGTTATTAGAATGTTATGTTAGCACCGATGGCGATACTTCTAAATGGAGAGTATCCCATGCCGGTTGCTGATTCCGGGTCCTGACCTTCGAAAGAAGTGATTGTCAGTAAGTTTTCTGCAGAAACATAAATACGTGCATTCTGCATTGCTACTTTTGTTACCCATTTTTGTGGCAAAGTATAGCCTAAAGACAAGTTCTTCAGTTTGATATAGTCACCATTGTACAACCAGCGGTTAGATGATGCATTGTTCTGAACGTTGCCGTCAAGGTAAGTCATACGCGGGTATTTACCATTGATGTTTGTACGTGGGTCATCAGGATTGCTCGGATCGTAGAAATAGTGGTCGTCTGCAATGCGCTGTGCGATGTTGTTACCCCATTCTGTCTTGGCAGCGTTGTAACCTGCTGTCGGACCCCAATAGATGTCGAAACCGGCAGCACCTGCCCATACCATTGAGATATCAAATCCGTTCCATGCAGCAGAAGCTTGGAAACCGAAGTTGTATTTCGGAGTCTTGGAACGTCCCTGGAATTCTTCGTCGTCAGAGTCACCATATACACCGTCACCGTTAACGTCGGCATAGATGTAGTCACCATAGTAGATATTAGCTTTACCGATTGAGTTGCCCGGTTTGAATTTGTAACCTGCATCCATCATGGCTTTTACCCAGTTCATATCTTCTTCCGTACGAATCATACCACCTTTAGGACCACCTGCCGGATTTACAGAACCGTCTGCATTGAAGTATTTACCATTTCCTTTATATACACTGCGATAGCGATATTCGTTCAACATGTGACCTTCTACTACCGGAGAGTTACCGCCGGATGAGGCTTTTCCGATATTGTCTTTCCATTTACCACCAGTCAATGTATTGGTCGGATCTTCTACCCATGTTCTGGTATATTCACCGTTGTACTTGTCTACCTTATTTTTATTATAAGAGAAGTTACCGCTTACAGAATATTCTACCTTTCCGATTCTGTCACGCCATCCTAATGAAAGTTCGAAACCGTCATTGCTTACTTCTGCAATATTCTGGCGGGGAGCCTTCACATTAACACCGTCACTGTTGTTATGGTAACCCAAAACGTATTCCATGGCAGGACGATACAAGATACCGGAAGTCATCTTATGATAAATGTCGATTCCGACAGTCAAACGGTTGTTCAGCAATGCAGCATCGATACCTAAGTTGGTAGTGGTTGTTGATTCCCACTGCAACAGTTCGTTGGCATAAGCTGTGATAGCCAAACCTGAAACCAAGCTGTTACCAAATACATAGTTACTGGTTCCGTAAGCTGATTGGTATTCATAGTTACCGATTTCAGAGTTACCCAATTTACCCCAAGACAAACGAATCTTCAAGTTATCCAACCATGAACGGGTTGATTCCATAAACGCTTCTTCAGAGATACGCCATGCACCTGACAATGATGGGAAGAAGCCCCAACGGTGGTCTTCGTGGAAACGTGAAGAACCGTCATAACGGAAGTTTGCCTCGAACAAGTAGCGTGAGTCATATGCGTAGTTTACGCGGCCGAAATAAGAACGAGTGGCATAGTCCTGAGTAGAACCGCCGATACTTGTCATTTCTGTAGCTTCACTGAACTGGTTCAATGATTCGTCAATCAAACCTTTCTTGGATGCATTAACCTTATAATAGTTCTTGTAGAATTCCTGATAACCCAACAATGCAGAAACATCATGCTTCTGAGCAAATGTGTGGTGATAGTTAATCAGGTTCTCCAATGTATAAGAATAGTTTGATTCATAGTCGAAACTAGTGCTCAACTGTGAGGGTGGAGTAATACCGTCAACAATTACACCGTCACTGAAACGTGTCTGATAAGCAGGCACACCATGTTGGCGTGTTTCATAAATATAGCGGTTATAGTTGAAGTTGAAATCCCAGCTCAAATCTTCAAAGAATTTGATTTTGCTGAACAAAGTGGTATTGAAGCGGTTATAACGTTTGAAACCGTCGTTACGTGCCAATTTGTATAACGGGTTATTGGCCGTAGCACGTTCGTCAGGACATTCCGGATAACCGTAGCTACCGTTCCAGTAAGGATAAGTACCGGCTGTAGATTGGCGCAGGAAGTTATTCGCATTTGAAAAGTCACCTACTTCACGATCCATCTGTGATGCATAAGTACGAGTACCTACCGTTAACCATTTGGTCGGATTAGCTTCAATGTTGGCACGCATTGAATAACGTTTGTTGGCAGTATTATCTACCACACCTTCATTATCCTGATAACCTGCAGACAACAAGAAGCGAATTTTGTCAGAACCACCGGATACGGACAAGTTATGGTCATGGATTACACCACCCGAGAATAATTCTTCGGCCCAGTCGGTATTCGGATAAGCAATGTAATTGGGCACACCGTTTTCGTTCAGACCATTCGGATCTTTAGATTTCTCACGCCATAAATCAATGTATTTCTGGTCGAACAAATCATCTGACTTTCCTACATTTCTATATGATTCATTCATCAACTCCATGTAATCAGCATAATTACTCATCATTTTAATCATACGAGTTGGGCTGTTGAATGAGATGCGGCCGCTATAGTTGATGTTGATTTTATCACGTGTACCAGCCTTGGTAGTTACTAAGATAACACCATTGGCAGCACGTGCACCATAGATAGCACAAGAAGCAGCGTCCTTCAAAATAGAGATGTTTTCAACGTCCAGAGGGTTTACGGCATTCAATGAACCTTCCATACCGTCGATAATAACCAACGGAGATGCAGTATTCATGGTACCGACACCGCGAACGCGCAGAGTAGTGTTGTCTTCACCGGGCATTGCAGAACCTGATGATGCTTGCAAACCGGGGCTCAAACCAGCCAATGCAGAAGACACAGTAGTGATGGGACGAGATTTAGTTTGTTCCTCGAAGTCCACGGAAGCAACCGCACCGGTTAGATTTACTTTTTTCTGTACACCATAACCAACAACTACCACCTCATCCAAAGTTTCGGAATCTTCCTCTAACTTTATAGACAGGTTATTTGTTGTGCTTGTAATCTTTATATCCTTTGTGACGTATCCGATATATGATACTTGCACGATGCAGTTTAAAGGGACGTTTAA
>ULSR01051097.1_pt1 | contig 40935 bp, 47 predicted proteins | sample 1956861 | NCBI WGS metagenome assembly ULSR01 (sample SAMEA4835713, study PRJEB28245) | human gut metagenome | biome: gut microbiome; material: fecal sample | place: Denmark | collected 2008 | reverse complement strand
ACCCTGAAATCAATAGAAGAAATCATAAAGGAGTTAACACCAATAGAAAAGGTACAAACCTTAATATCTATGATAGATACTCCCATGGGGCAGGAGAAAATATCCCAAGGGTATAATCCTCCTGCCTCAACCCTTAAAAGAAGACTACCCCACCACCCCCCAACAAGAATAAATACAAATATTCAAACAATCCTTAAATATATATACCTATATAATATTCATTAAGGAATACATATAATATAAACCATCAATCATATAAGGCTTTTAGGATTAGCTTTTATCTTAGAAGCCTTTTAGTTTGACCATTAGGATAGGGCAAAAGTTAACAGGCAGTCCTTGTGACGGATCCGGACAGCGAAAAAGTCCAAGGATCCTAAAATCAGGTTAGGGCAAATTTTGGGTAGTGGGTAAGGTAATGCCCCTTACTGTGTACCCTAAGAGCTCTGGAGCTATCTATGTTACTATACGTATTAGCTAAGTCGACTTAGGGCCCTAAGACCCAAAGAGAGCCCTAAAGGCAGCCTTTAAGGTACCCTAAATCCCCTCCTGATCAAGTCTATATTATATATAATCGTAAGTCTTTTAAGGTAAGGTTAAGGTCCATAGCTAAGGCCTTTTCGATAAAGAGACTTATAGCCTCTCTACAGATCTATATCTGAGAATAGATGGATAACTTCATTGGTACACTTAGGTGCCTTTAAGGGCCTTAATCCTAATCCCTAAAGAATACAATCTATATTATATATATGCGAGTCTTTTAGGTCATTTTGGAACAGGTGTCTAAAATCGATATGCCAGGAATAGAGTATTGGAGATTTGATTTCTCAAGTTAAGGCTGGTTTAAGGCACATTTAGGGTACCTTTTAAGGCCTTTTATGGTATGTTAAGGTACCTTAATATAGCCTTCATATTATATAAGGATTGGCTTTTAGTGGCCTTTGGGATTATGGCCTTGGGCCTTATGAAGACCCGGTATATTTATTTGCATATATAATATATTATATCTATATTTGCATAACGAAAGATAAATAATAAACCTTAAATATAAGGCCATGCTTAATTCTAAAGACTTCACCACTGCCCTAGAAATTATCTCCAAACACCGTTCAACCGAATTGGCAATCAATACTCCTAGCAATAACTTCGCAGGGTATAGGGGGCAATCCAAATTTAGGTTACACCTAAAGAAATGTGTACCCGCCGTAATCAATAGCCTTATTAAGGAAGGTTTCATGTTAAGTATGGGACCTGAAGGATTAGAGGTAGATAAAATCTAGCCTTAGTAAGGCCTCCAATTATTATTTGCTTATATTATATAAATATATTATATTTGTAATACAGTATAATAATAATTAACTAATTTTAAGGTTATGAAAAGATTTGATTTAATTGCATCGGTTAAGGGGTTAATTAAGGATAAGGCTTACGAGGCAGGTAACGGGATTACCATGGTAACTTCGAACCGGGCTGGGATTGCATTAACCTTTGCGGATAGTGATTTGGGAATGTATATAACCTATATGGAGACATTGGCATAGGTGGGGGTTGGCCCACCTATTTGCTTTCATTTCTCTTTTCTGTTAGGCCTGCCAACTCAGGCCTTTTTCATTTATGAGCTTATAAGGCCTTTATGGATTCAACCTGGGTACCCTCTGGTGCCTTATAGTGGCCATAAACCTTAGGCCCACTTGAAGGCCCTAATATTTAATTTGCACAAATTAAATATTTGTTGTATATTTGTAATACAGAAAAGAAATAACTAATTTTTAATCTTTACAATTATGAAAACAAATCAAATTAAAAATCAAATTGAGAACCAACTGCAAAACCAACTACTTGCAACCTTCTCCATGCTCGACTCTGCACTCCCTGCAATCTCCCAAATTGCTCAAACCCTCACCGACCTTCTCCCTCAACCCGAGGAACTCTCCTTCTATCCCTCTCACAATTGGATTATCGATTCTTTCCACGGTGCCGAAATCACCTCCCTTATCCTGGATACCTCCTTCCAGAAATCCAACTGGGACTTCGAAACTCCCATAATCGAAAAACTCAACTTCGAACTTAAATCGGACCTGGGCTCTATCCGAATAACCTCATCAGAGATCGCCAACGGGCTTATTCTCCTAAATATATCCTTCCTGGAATAAAACCCAGGTTAAACCTAAACTTAGGCCTACCTTATAGGGGGCCTTTTAGGTATGTACATGGTTAAGGCCTTATATCGCTTTTAGTAGCTTGGCTTATAGGCCTTTTATATTATAGAGTAAGGTACCTAATGGTACTCAATAAGGCCTTCAACCATTTTCCAATTTCAGTGGAAATGATTGCAATATAAGTGTTCCCATTTGCAAGCAGGGGCATATCATAGAAACTTAATACTTACGGAATATAGATTTATTTTTTATGAAATGAAAATATTCTAGATTCCTGAGGACTAAGGCCGAAAATGAAAAGGAACATTAAAGGCCATAACCCGAGGAGTTGAGGTACCCAAAGGTGCCAGCTAAGGCCTGATTTCAATCCAACCTTATACCAACAAACCCTCCTACCAACAATAACCTTATACTCAACCTACCATTAAACCCACCTACCCTAACACCTTAATTCCTTAATAGGCAATATTTATTCTAATCCGTTCTATTATAGAAAAATATAATCAAAATTTATGTCTAAAATTTTGTAATTGAAAATATTTGTTGTATATTTGTAATACAGAAAAGAACTAATAAAAGTTAAACCAATTAAAAATTTTACTACTATGAAAGCAAATGAAATTTTAGCAATCGGCAACGAAATTTTTTCGACTAACGAAAGAAAATCTATTTACAAAAAAGAAATTTTTGCAGAGTGCAAAACGGACAAAGAAAAGAAAAATTTACGAATGAAGCTACGCAAAAAATTAGATGCTTTCATCGCTGAATTTATTGCAACCTCTAAAAATGAAGAAAAAAGAAAAACATTGAGAAAAGCGTGGCAAGAATATGCAAAGCAAGTATATATAAATATAAATTGTATTGTAGATGCCAATGCCAATACAGAAAAAAGGGGCACAATCAAAAATTTTCTGCTTGCAATGAATGAAAAGGAAAGCAAGTAAATAAAATCGAATAGGGGACAAATTTGTCCCCTATTTTTAATAAAATTTAATTTTGCGATAGGGACACCGTGGCCCCGTTTTACTGCTAGCCCCCTTAGGCTCCTCGTGATAAGCTCTTTAAGGTACCAAAACCGTTTTACTGCCAGCTACCAAAGAAACCTCACCTTAAGCTCTTCCTGAAAGGCACCTACCGAATGGGCACATAATCACATCCCCCCTCTCCCTACTCAAAATGAAGAACCAGTCTAAAGGCTCTTCACAAAATTTTTCTAGGATATTTTTAAGGCTCCTATTATAAGGCCTATGACTTAGCTTTATATATACCTATCATTTTATCAAATGCATTAATCCTTACTTCACTATCCCACTTTCTCCACCAATATATTTCTCGAATTGTCAACCTATGGTTTTGAACTCCCCTATAAGCTTCAGTAGTTTTATCCCCACCCAAAAACTCAAAGTTAAATTCAGGGATAAGTATAGAAGGCCATTCAGGATTATACACAAGTATCTCTGACTCATGTCCAATATCCTGATCCCGTAGAATACAAATCAAAGACTTCTCTAATTCCAATTCCCTGATCGCAGCCATTTTGAATGCATTGCACATTCCACAATCAAGAATATTATTCACATAAATATCCTTAGCTTTGATTATCCAATCCAAGATAATCCTATTCTTCTCTTTCTGTTCTATGGTTAATCTACGATTTGAATTGGAGGGTTCTTTTTCCATGATTCACTGACCGGGTCCTTATAATATGGGTTGATGAATATCTTTCCACATTGGCTGCACCTGGTTATATAAGGCTTGGTCTCACTTAGACCATATTTCTCTACCTTAGTTATAGCTTTACAATCAGAGCACTCTATTAGGAACTCAAATCCTTTATGGAGGTAAGCCCTTTCAGAGGTGTATTCGGGTTTTAACATGTCACCTTCTCTAGTGAGGGATATTAATTTTTCTTCGATACCTAAACCCATATCCTGAACTACATAAGCTGGGCCTTCAAATTTATTGTCAACTTGAAACTGACCGTCTTGGTTTAAGGTTATACCCTTAGTATTACCAATGATTTTAGGCATAAGGAATTATAATTATTGTAAGAGTTAATACCAGTATGCAAATTATTCCTAATATAAAAACTACCTGTTATTTTGAATAAATTACTAGAACGTTTCTGCAATAACCAAAGAACCCCACCTATTATACCTAATGTAAGTGTGAATCCTATAATAAATGCAAGGACATAAATCAAAATGTTTAACATAAGTTATGTGGGCTTTGAAAATATAGATTGGGGTATAATCGTTTCGGTATCTGGCTCTGGCTTTTAATACAATGAAAAGGGACTCAATTATTGAGTCCCTTTGTCTACTTATTATCTGGTTCTTTAACCTTAGCCTTCTGCTTGAAGTAAAACTTGGTTTCTACGAATAGATAAGGATATTCTTTATTCTCAGGGTCATATACTAAGGTATAATCTACTCCTCTAACGTTAGCTTTCATGTAATGAAACTTTCTCCAAGCTTCATCATTTAGATTCTTAATTATTTGTTCAAATGAACATACTAGACCAATTCTTTTCCTTAGGTACTTCTTTGTTCTACCTACTTCTTGATAAAACATTTCTTCTACTACTCCACCTGCAGCATAGAACTGACCAGGAGTATAAACTTTTACTGACATATAATTATTATTGAGGTTCCCAAATATCGAAGTGTTGACCAGGTGGTGTAGTTATCCTTAATGAGTAATGCTCCCTTATTACCCTCAATTTAGTAAATACCAAGTCGTGTTTATGGTATACACGTTTCTCTAGAGAGGATATCTCACTTTCAATGTGACCTTTTAATTGACCACTGAACTTCTGAGGAAAACCCACTAAATTCTTTATCTTTCCAGAGAGGATATCTCTTAAAAGAGAAGGAATACTGCCATCTATAATTACTTTCTCTATGTAAGCATCCCAAACAGGTATTGATTGCTTTTCTTCATCACTGACCCTCTTCAGTATTATCTCGGTATCATTTATTTCGGTTACCATTCTTAAATAATATTTTGAAAGTTAGTGTGAATAATCCGATAATTACAGCTGGGCTTACTACCCATATAAGGAATAAAACTCCATACCTTACTGGATTTGAAGCTTTCTTGAGAGGGGTTTCTTCGATTACACTACGAATGAATAGGCAAAAGAAGAACCCAAGAATGTAAAAACTTAAAATAGTATAACCCAACCAAGTAGGAGCAGGGCTAGTGAACACTAGGATATCAGACATGATATTACTATTATGAGGGTGATACAGACTATTAGTGTTCTAAATGCTTCTTTCTTACCCTTGGCCCAAGATTCATTACCTTCATACTCTTTATTCACTCCTTTTAGAGCTTTCCAAGTTAGTCCCCCACAATAAGCAGAGTAACCGATAACTCTGATTGTAAACCAATGTATCAAGAAACGTATCATTTTTTCTCCAGTTTTTCGATAATACGGCTTATTTTGGCAGCTGCATATCTGATTAGGTCAGGATTTTCTATCCCTTTCTTATTGATAGAGGCCAATTTCTCAATATCTCGGTTCAAATTTCTCTGTGCTACCATAGTTTTGTATTTTTCTTCGTTGAAAACCTCGATTTGATACTTAGAATTGAGAGGATGAAGAGTTCTATCCATCTTGATACCATTCTCAAGGGTGTAAATTCCCTTTTCCATCTCCTTAATCGCCGTCTTTTCAAAGAAGGCAGGACCTGTTACCAGTAATAAATCACCAACTTTCATGTAGTTTTGATATTAAATTTGCATATTAAAGTAGTCTTTGCAAGACCTTCCGGTATATATTATAAAATTCTATTTTCAATGAATGTCTTAGGTGTATGTGGAGCTCAAGGAGCTCTATTATTCGAGTTTAAAGAGCATCTTATAGCCAATGTAGAGCCAAGAGCAGTATTTCATTCCAAAAAAGAAGAGCAATGGAAGCTCAATTTTGGCAATATACCGTTTGTAAGGAGCCTTGAAGAGGTCAAAAACACCCAAATTGACCTAATACTCGGTTCTCCCTCATGTGGTCATAGCTCTGTATTCTCCTATTCGAGAAAAAAATCCTTGGGAAAACCCCGGGAGGATGTCACCCTTAATTTATATCTTTCCAGTATAAAGAAGTTCAAACCATCAATATTTATGCTGGAGAACCTCCCTAAGCTTCTAGATTTTATTCCTATCGGGGAATGGGAGCATAATTTACCCGATTATAAATTTATAGTTCACTGTCACTCCGTTTCGGTATTCGGTAATTCCCAACAAAGTAGGAAACGTTTGGTGTTAATAGGAGTCAGAAAAGACTCCAAGATCAATCCTCAGATCTTTGATCATACTTTTCGAGTCACTAAGCCTAAAAATCTATGTGAATTGAAGAAAGAAGTACGTAGAGATATAAATTACAGAGAAGCGGATGATAAGAAGTTGGCAATGTATCATTATGCAGATAAGTCAAAAACTACTTTGACAGTAGCTCAAGTGAGAAAGCTATGGAAAACTGAGTTCAAAAATGATTACAAATGGCCCATGAGAACTCAAAAGATGAAGACTCTTCCTGGAGTATATCGAAATAAGAAAAAGAGTTACCCATTAACCGTAAGACCTTCATCAAGGCAATTTAATCCCCACGGTAGAATAATGGGACTTGATGAATATAGGGTGATTATGGGTTTTCCCAAATCATTCAAGGTATATTTTGACAATGCTAATCCGACTTATTGGTTAAATAAAGGGAGAAATACCCTAACTAAGGGTGCCGTATATGAGAATTCATTGTGGTTAAAATCCTGTTTACAAAAGGCTGGTCTAATATCAAAATGAATATCCCCTATCGCGTACGTATATGCGCAGTTATTGAGTATTTTTCTTTAGAAAAATACGAAAATAACCTCCAGCTTGCTGGAGTACTTAGCTTTTAAGTATTAGTTTTAAGATTTACTTTCTTTAACCCCCCCTATAATCCCCCCCTAATTGTTTTCATAAACCCTGAACCATGAAAAATGTAATCCTAACCTCGGCCTTCATATTTATGGCCTTAACCATATTCTGGCTATGGAACCGAAACTCGGAATTAAAAGAAGGTATTAAAAATTCTACTGAGCAACCTGATACCGTTTGGGTTAATAAACCTTTTACAGCAAAGGTAGAATTTCCAAATTTTAAGTTGCCCAAGATGGTATTCCTCTATCAGATAGATTCAGTACCTATTGAACGTATTGAATATGTTGATAGAGTAGTTACTATCATTCAGAAAGATTCAACCAAGATTGAATACAATGAGTTATTTCTAACTAACTATCCAAAGGCTCCAAAGTTATTGCAGATACTTTCAAATCGAGATAAGCTATCTATCACTACATTCAATACAGACTGTAGATTAGCTACAGAAGAATATACAGTCAACTATTCTCGATATCAGTATAATTACCTGGATGGAAAATTAACCTATAAGAAAACACCCTTCCTTAAAAGATTCAATCCAGTGATTCAATATACCTTACGACCAGTACATAACTTCCATGATTTAGATTTAGGCCTGAAGTACAAGACCAGTAAATTTAATTATGAGGCGGGGTTGAATATCAACTATTATCCCAAACTTCGGGACAATTTAGGTCTCGACCCATACCTAAGAATTTCATACAATTTCTAACATGGCAAGAAAAAAGACCTTAGTTGAAGATGCAAGTCTTACACCCGAACAACTTAAGACCTTGGTTCGGGTGATGAAAGACCCGTTCTTCTTCTCTACTTTCTGCTACGTGATTAACCCCGTATTGGGTATGGTAAAGTTCCTTCTCTATCCTTTTCAGAAGGCAGTTCTTTACCAATTCATGCTCAATAGGTTCAATATCATCCTAAAGTTCCGTCAGGCTGGTATTACTGAGCTAATCTCTCTCTACTGTCTTTGGTTAGCAATGTATCATCCTAACAAGAAGATAAATATTATCTCAATCAAGGACACCGTAGCAAAGAAGGTACTGAAGAAGATTAAGTTCATGTACAAGAACCTTCCTTCATATCTGCAAGAGCCAATTATGAATGGTCGTGCAGGGGAGTTTGGTTCTGTATCAACTATAGAGTTTGCAAACGGTTCAGTTATTGAATCTATACCAACTTCTGACCAAGCTGGTCGTTCTGAATCTTTGTCGTTGTTAGTAATTGATGAGGCAGCTATTGTTAGGTGGGCTTCAACTATTTGGGCCTCAGCTTTCCCTACTCTATCCACCGGTGGTGCTGCTATAGTAAACTCTTGTATTACTGGAGATACCCAGATTATAGGTAAAGATGGGCCATTCAGAGTAGATTCTATTTGTCCCAAAACTTTTGGTAAGATGGATATATCACATCTTGGGCTGAGAGTATTATCACATACTGGAAAGTGGCAGAGAGTACTTGGTTCTGTAAATAAGGGTGTACTTAAAACTTGGGAAGTTCACAATGAGCAAGGTAGGGTTATTAAATGTACTCCAAAACATAAGTTGTATACTCTTGAAGGTTGGTTACCTGTTTCAGAGATAATCAAACGAGATATACCAGCTATCTTCTATCATACTGGTATAAGTGGTCTGGAGCATAATCCAGTAACCGTAAAACCCAAGAAAAAGATATGTGTCCACAATCTGGTGGCTAAAGTATTCTTAGGAGAAATTCCAGAAGGATATGTAGTTGACCACATTAACAACAATCCTTCAGACAACTATGTAACCAATCCCCAGATAGTTACAGTAGCTGAGAACAGTCAAAAAGCTGCAAAATACTCTTATGGCATGAAGCTTGGGTCTAAGCTGAAAGGTGGATTCAACTACGACTTAAGAGTAGTAGCTTACATAAGATATCGTTATCAAGAGCTTGGTTACTATTATGGAGTGTTAGATAAGATATCTAAGGAGGTTGAATATAAGTTCGGAATTAAGCTGAACAAACATTATATTCAACACATTGTATCTGGTAAAAGGTGTACAAGTATCTATCTTTCTAAGCTTAAAGTAGTTAGAAAGTATTACGATACCATTTACGATATTTGCGTTGAACACGATGAATCTTACCTCATTAATGAAGACTACGTGTCTCATAACACCCCTTATGGTGTAGGTAACTTCTTCCACAGTACTTGGGTAGATGCTATATCTGGAGGTAATCCATTCAACCCCCTACGTCTGTATTGGCAGATGCACCCAGACAGAGATGAGAAGTGGTATGCAGAAATGTCTGCTGCACTCGGTCCAAAGAGAACTGCTCAGGAGATAGATGGTGACTTCTTATCATCTGGTAATACCGTATTCGATTTGGCCGATATCAAAGCTATTGAGGAATGCCTATTCGACTACCCGATTATCAATACACGTTTGAAAGGTCAATACAAAGAATTCAATGAGCCAGACCCAAATAAGGAATACTTCATTGGTGGAGACTGTGCTACTGGACGAGGTACTGACTACTCTGCTTTCACCTGTATGGACCGAGATGGAGAAGAAGCTGCAGTATACAAGGGCAGAATACCCTTGAACAAATATGCCCGCTTACTTGGTGATATCGGGGAGAAGTATAACTTTGCTAAGTTAGCTCCTGAGACCAATGACGTTGGTATGACGGTGACAACCATACTTCAGGATGAGGGTTATCCAAACCTTTACTTCTATACTAAGCTTCTTAGGAAGAAACGTAAGAATAGACCTGAAGAAGATAAGTTCCCTGGTTGGTTGACCACAACCAAAAATAGGTCTGTCATCATTGAGAACTTGGAGAAGGATATACGGGAAGAAAACGTAATCGTGAAAGACCCGTTCTTTGTACAAGAAGCTTACACATTCATATATGATGGTGCAGGAAGACCTATTGCTCGGGGTAAGCACAGGATGAACAACTCTTCTATGGACCTTGACTTGGAAGGTGAGACATATTCAGATGACGCTATTTTTGGAAAGGCTATCACTAACCATATCAGGTGTCACAGTGCATCTAACACTGTAGTGATTCCACAGTAGACCATAAACAATCTTATATAACATGAAACTTAATCCTATCAGGTGGTTCTTAAGGTCAAAGCCTGTAGAATCAAAGGACAAAGATGAAGGAAAGGGTTCAATAAGTCCGGGCAGGGTTTCTCAACCAGATGATGGTGTGGGGAACTCTGAACTCATTACCACTCTTAATGGTATGACGAACTTAGTTACCCCAACGTTCAGAACTGAACTAATACCTATCATTCGGGACTTATACAAAATAAACCCGGATGTAAGTATTGCACTACAGGACATGTTCAAGCTGTCCAATACTGGTCATACCATTGACTTCCCAAATAACACGGCTGAGGAGTCTACCAAGATGAGGGAACATCTAAAGAAAGTTACAAAGAGGTGGTCGAGGTATACTGCAGGTATAGACGGGTTGATAAACAAGTTCATTGTTCAACTATTGGTTAGTGGTGCAATATCTGCAGAGGGAGTACCAAACAAGAAACTTTCTGGATTGGAAACCATTCTTTTCATTAAGCCCGAGACTATCAGGTTTAAGAGAGAAAATAATGGAGTATATCATCCATATCAAAGGAATCCACGTATAGTAGACGGTCTTAAAGATTCATTTATCAAATTGAATACCGAGACCTACTGTTATGTTGGGATGTACAACGACACTGACGAACCGTACGGAGTACCCCCTTTCATGTCTGCTCTGGACTCCATTGCTGGTCAGCATACTATGAGGAAGAATTTCAAACATATCATGGAAATCATGGGTATGGTTGGATTCTTGGAAGCAAAGATGGCTAAACCTCCTCGTACTGCTGGTGAAAGTGAAAAAACTTACCAAGAACGTCTGAACAGTACGCTCCGAAAGATGAAAACCAACATTGTTGGTGGTATGTCTGATGGAGTTGTAGTTGGTTATATCGATGACCACGAATTTGATTTGAAGTCTACCTCGGCTTCTATGCAGAACATTAACCTCCCTTGGAACATGAATCAGCAATCTGTTGCTAATGGGTTGGGAGTAAATGGTTCTATAATAGGGGTTTCTGCATCACAATCTGGTACTGAGGGTGGAGCTGGTATACAGCTGTCAAAGATGATATCTCAGTTAAAGAATATACAAACCCTTGTAATCTTTGTACTGGAGTTCTTTTATTCTCTAGAACTGCGCCTGGCGGGGTTCAATAATAAGGGAATAACAATTCAATTCGGGACTTCTACTGTTTCTGATGATATCAAGTTACAACAGGCTCGTGAGTACCGTGCTCGGGTGAATGTAACCCTTTATAATCAGGGTATAATCAGTCAGGACCAGTTTGCTCGTGATATGGGTTATGAGGCCCCTGACCAACCCGAACCTCGAGAACCCGTTGAAGCCGATGATGATTCAGGTACGGGTGATACTACCACTGGTAAGAAGAAAAAGAAACGGGAAGATGATAAGGATAAGTCCGACCGTAGAACCCGAGATAAGAATAATCCAAATCCTAAACGAGGAGATCAAGACAGTAAACCAAGATAATTATGCCAATGGGACAACAGAACACCGATGTGATGGTGTTAAGTGCAGCTCATAGCTTGATGGTATCTGATGTACCAGAGATAGTTATAGATGCTCACTCTCTTTCTGAAAACTTCTACAATGGCACTGGCAACTTCAGTGAAGACCCTAAGAAGTCCCTGGAAAGATTTGGTATGTGGGGAGGCACTCTGAATGTCAACCAGTTCATGCCAAATGTAACTCCAGAAATGTTAAAGCCAAAGGACAGTGACTTTATAGAGCCGATGTTCAGAATGCTTTCTGCCGCAATCGTGGCAAAGAAGTATAACCCAACCGAGTTTCCGGCAGATATTCTGAAGGAATCTATGCCTTTGCTTGTGGGTCAGTCAGTAAACCTTGACCATGAGACTGATGTAGCCAATGCTATTGGTGCAGTTAAATCTGTAGAATGGCAGGAAGCCTACAAGGATGAAAAAACCGGAATAATTATTCCGGCAGGTATAAACGGTATCATGAAAATCGATGGGTTATCAAATCCTCGCATTGCTCGTGGTATTCAAATGGACCCACCATCTATCCACTCCAATTCGGTTACAGTTGAGTTTGCATGGGAACCTTCTCATACCTTCGAGGATATGTGGGAGTTCTATTCCAAACTCGGAACTTACACTGAAAACGGAGAACTCATTCGTAGGGTTGTTACAAAGATTATCTCCTACAAAGAGACTTCTTTGGTATGGCACGGAGCAGACCCATTTGCTCAACTTATCAAGAGTGGTAAGTTAAACAGCCCTGCTTATGCAGGAAGTCAGTACTATTCTTTCTCTGAGGACAAGGCTGCTGAGGCTAACAACCCAGCAAAGCGGGTATCTCTCTTCGACTTCAAGGTTCTTTCAGAAAAAGAGATAAAGTACAATACCACCCAATCTAATAATGAAAAGGGTGCCGGAAAGGGTAACCACAATAATCAAAATAATAAAACAAACATGGACAAAGAATTGCAGCAGATGCTGACGAGTCTCTTTGGTGAAAATCTTTTGACCCTTTCTGAAGGTCAGGAAGTTTCGACCGAGCTGGCTCTTTCCCAGATTAAGACTCTGGTACAGCAGAACAAGGACTTTGCTGAGGCAGTCGAGGCAAAGAACAAGGAGATTCAGACTCTCACGGAAGAGAAGACCAATCTCGAGAAAGACCTCAAATCGTACAAGGAGGCAAAAGAAAACTGGGATGGCCACATCCAGATTTTCCGTGAGGAAACGGTGGCAGCCTACAAAAAAGTTTTCGGAGAAGAGAACGTAGACTCGAACATCCTGGCACTTCTGGAGAATGAGAGAACTACGATGGAAACTCTCAAGGCTCTGCGTAAGACATATGACGCCCAGCTGGAAGAGAAATTCCCGATGCACTGCAACCACTGCGGCTCTCATGACGTGGGCCGTGCTTCTTCTATCAATCCCGAAGAGGACGAGGAGAAGAACCAGGCTCCAAAGTCCACTCGTGACGTAGCTCAGACTCTGGCAGACCGGAAACTCCGGGGCGAAATCAAGAAATAAAACTGAAGAGTAACTTAAACATTAAATTAAATTATGGCAGACTTACACAAAGTGGGTGGACGAACCCCACAGGCTGTGATTTACAAAAGTGAATCGCACAAGCTTCATCAGGCATTTCCGGTAAAGGACGGTTACACCATCGTTCAGGGTCAGCCGGTAAAACTCAACACCGATGGTACCATCTCTCCGTATACCGGAACCGAAGGTGAAGTATACCTCGGTATCGCTGTTAACTACAGCAAGTACCCTGCATACCCTGCAACGGCAGCTGGGGTAGAAGTAACCGTAATGATGGAAGGATTTGCCGTCATTCACGGTATCGCAAAGGAGGGTATTACAAATAATGGATATGTCCAGACTGACGGTACTCTGGATGCCAGTGGTACGTATCCCAACTTCTCACCCTCGACAAGCGGTGCTGAAACCAAATTCATTGCCATCAACAGGGCTGAGGTGGACGACCTGGTACAGATTCTGGTAAAATAACTGAAAACATAAATTCAATATGGCAGAAAAAACTTTAACTCGGGAGCAGTACTTAAAGGAGCTTCCCGAAATCGTAAAGAACATGGATGGCTTCCGACAGGGAAGCAATAAGAGTCTCCCGGTGGACATTCATTTGGGAGATATGCTCCAGGAGAAATACGGCATAACTCAGGAGGACTACTTCAAGGCCGTGGGATTCAATCCCAAAGTTGACACGATGGAGAACATCTACTCGATGCCGAATCCCGAACTGCGCTGGCTCGTGCCGGAGATCGTCCGTGAGGCAATCTACCTGGGTATGCGAGAGGCTCCGTTCTATCCCAACATCATAGCTTCCGACCAGCCTATCAACGGGCTGACCGCTATCATGCCGCTCGTCAACATGTCCGACGCCAACCCTGCCCGGGTGAACGAGGCTGAGACCATTCCTCTTGGTACCGTATCCTTCGGCCAGAAGTCGGTCAACCTCTTCAAAATCGGCAAGGGTTTCAAGGTTACCGACGAGGTACGTAGCTACGTATCGATGGACGTCATGGCTATCTTCCTCCGTGACTTCGGCGTTCAGCTGGGTTATGCCATGGATGCACTGGCAATGGATGTCCTCGTCAAGGGTAACAAACTGGACGGTTCCGAGTCGGCCCCGGTTATCGGCGTAGGCGATACTGCAAAGGGAATCCAGTATCGTGACCTCCTCCGGGTATGGATTCGGGCATCCCGTATGGGCCGTCAGTTCCGTACCATTATCGGCGGCGAAGAGCAGGCACTCGACCTTCTCGACCTTCCGGAGTTCAAGCTGCGTTCGTCGGGTACTACCGATGCCCGCCTGAACCTGAAGACCCCGGTTCCCAACTCGGCAGACTTCTACATTCATGGCGGAACTCCGGCAAACGAGGTTATGCTCGTAGACCCGGCAGCTGCCATGATTAAGCTGACTGCAAAACAGCTCATGCTGGAGTCGGAGCGAATCGTATCGAACCAGACCGAGGCTATCTATGCTTCGCTGACGACCGGTTTCTCGAAGATGTACCAGGATGCTTCTATCCTCATCGATGCCACGAAGGACTTCGCAACTCAGGGATTCCCTGACTACATGAACGTAGACAACTACCTGACCGGTATCATCGAGTAACCTTCACAACTCAAACCTGGGAGCGGTATAATACCGCTCCATTTAATCAATTTAACTATGGCAAGTCCCAAGTACATAAAACTTAATCCGAGGGCCAGTATCTTCTACGACCGGGCTTCTAAGATTAAGGTTCTCCGTAACGAAGTTGTGGAGATAACCGAAAAACAGTTCAACACTCGAGTAATCAAAGCAGCTATTGCAAACGGTTACCTTCAGGAAGCTAAGGCAGACGAGTTCAAGGCCGGTGGTGCAAAGGTTAATCCCCCTGCTCCTAAGAAGGAGGTAGACCTGGAAGCCGTTAAGAAGAAGTTCGAAGACCTCGCTGAGGCAGAAGAGGCTCCAGAGAAAATCAAGGAGCAGTTCAACACGGAAGAGCTGAAGGCCCTGGCCATCTCCCTGGAGATTGAGCCGGAAGAGGGTGATACCAAGCTCGACTTGGTGAATGCTATCCTCGATGAGCTGAAGGATGAAGACTACGAGTAAGCTATGGAAACGGTAGATTTCTTATCTACCATAGTTGGACTCAATGCAAGGTTCAGGGCATTCGCTGATGAACTACCCCATGACTTTACAGTAACGTGGACATTTGGTGATGGGAAGACAGAATCATATGTAGGTGTGGTAACTGCTTCCCATCTTTATGAAACTCCTGGTGACTATGTTGTCAAGGTAACAATAACCAACAACGTAGGCGGAGCTAACCTTTCCAAGTCAAGAGTCATTGGAGTTAGTGATAAGGTAAATACCCAGTTGCCTGGCAGTATCTATGAGCTGATTGATACTTATATCCCTGAGGATATCTTCGGTAAACTTTCTCTTCAAGAGAAGCAACAGTTTATTGAAAAATGGCAGCTGTATATTCAGCCGCTAGTAAATCACGAAGTACCCATAGAGGAATTTAATAATGAGTTGTATTATGAAGCTCTAGAAAACCAGCTAATTATGGAATTGGCAGCCTATGATTTCATGGTTGTACAGATTTCATTGATGGTTGGTGCTACTGCAGAATCCGTTAAGGAGAGTAACTCATCCTCAAGTTCTGAATCCGGATCATCAGAGTCAAGCCAAGGTTCAGGTGAGGTTAAACGAATACAAACAGGTCCAACTGAGGTAGAATTCTTCAACGATACCGACTCTGAATCTAAAACCTCATCCAATGTTATTAAAGCAATGCAACCCGGCGGAGTTATTGATATACTCAAACAAAACCTATGTATGCTTGCTGAAAGACTTTCCATCTATCTACCTATTTGCCGTACGGTGAAGAAGGTAGTAGTTCCCAAAGTAGTTAACCACCGGAGGCCAGGACCACTCGATGGCCCAGACCCAGGCTTCCCCGTAAAGAAGTAGGGTATGGCACGGAGGAAAAGAATTACAAAAGGAGTATGGGACAGATACAAGGCCATTGTAAATGACTTTGTTGAAGTGGATGCAGGAAAACAACCTCTAATCTGGTTAAAGAGATTTGACCAGATTCTGTCTTACGGTGAAGATGTTGGTAATAACTACGAACCGTATTTTCTGGATGGCTTAATCCAGTATAACTATATAAGAACATGGCCTTCATTAAAAGAGACCGTCTCGGGTGAACTGGACGGTATCAATATCGTGTTATACGTAACCAAAAGGTCACTGGAAGAGAATGGACATATAACCAAAGAGGGATATTGGAACTTTGACTGGGCTCAGGATAAGTTTGTAATCAATGGTAAAGTATATTCTCCAACCGGTGATACTCAGGTTGCTCAGGCACATGATGAGGCTTTGCTCTTCTTTGTTGTACTGAAGAGAGAAACTCCGGAGGAAACGAAAAGGATACTCTCCTATATGGAGAACATCGATAAGTACGTAGAGCTGACCAAATACATTCTTGAACTGAGTGAAATAAATCATTACGAGGATGAAACCACAGTAAAGACCAATACGACTTTCAAAGTGAAACCCAAATAAAAAAAAAGAAAATGGCCGAAGTAAAACAGAACGGTGTAGTTGTCAGTCCGTCGTCAGGTTCTGGTGATACTACTCTCCAAGTAAAAGCCGAAACCGTTAACCGTGGTAACCGTGTAGTTCAACTTGCTGTCTTCGAAGTAGAAGGTGCTGGTGTTTCTGTGAAGAAACAGTTCGTAGCAAGCCATCTCCCCGCAGATGAGTTCGTTGAGTTCGATAACAAGAATCCTGCGGTAGACAAGGGTGGTGGTACTGTTACCTTAACTGGTAAGTCCAACTCCCAGAAGATTACCTTCTCGAAAGGTACTGGAGATATCATTAGTGCCAACATAGCGGCAATCAAGTTCACTGCAAACGGAGCCGAAGCTACAAGCGGTACTAATATCTCGGGTGACCCGGGTGCAAAAGCAAAGTACAGTTTCAGTTTAACTCTGACTGCAGCAAAGAATGAATCCATCAAATCCCGTACACAGCAGATTATTGCAACGGCAAGCGGTGGTCAGAGGGCAACGGCCACTCTGAACCAGACAGCTGGTGACCCATTCATCGAAGTTGCACCGACCAAAATCGAGGTGCCTCAGAATGGTTCGGAAGTTCAGGTCACTGTGGACACCAACACTACCTTTACGGTTACTCCAAAATCATAGTGCTAAGGAGTCTTGGTATAGCAGGGTGGGATATCTCTGCTATGCCCCTAAATTTAACCTTTAATGTATGGCAAAAATTACTATACCCTGGGATGATGGTTCCGGTGATAGCTTTTACATTGACTACACGGGGATAGAAGGAAGCTCTGAATCCCTTATAACTTCTGATACAAACCTAACCGGAGTAGAAAGAAGGAAAACACTGGTATTCAGGACCACAACTGCAAATGTAGGTACTGCACAACAGGCGGAAGCTTACCTAACAGTAGTTCAAAGAACTGATAGCTTGATAGTTGCTATGTTCAAAGGTGTAGTATCTATCTACGATGACAAGAAGGCAGGTTACAAAATAGACGAAGCTAAGTACCTAAGGACACAGCTTGGGGGTTACATGAAAACTTTAGAAGACGAGAAAATATAATTAAAAGAGGAATAAGATATGGCAGAATTTCATGAGATTGGTAGTTCTCAGTTTACTGAGGTAACTCCAGCTGGTACTGAACAAATTCAGATATCAGCCACACAGAAAACTACTCTGCGGAAGATAGCTAATCTTTTCAAGGCTATGTCTGCAGCCTTAACAGGGTTCACCCCTCTCGATAAAGGAGCTCCGAGTATAAATTCAAGCTCCACCATACTTCAGGCATTCCAAGCTCTGTATCAGTTGGTGGGTTCTGCAAAAGTAAAGATACTCGGTAATAATGGGTCTACTCCTGGATTTGTATCCTGGTCGGGTACTACTTGTTATGGTATTCTGTTTGATACCGCTGGTGAACAAGTGTACATCAGGAACAGTTGGACAATAAGCAATCCTTCAGGGCAAACTGATGCTCAGTGGATAGCTGGTATAAAAGCCGGTAAGGCCATTAAATTTGGTGGCAGCGGAAGTATAGCTGACTTAGGAATATCGGGTTGGTCGGCTATTACTAAGTATGCTGATGTCCAAGACCCTTACATTATTAATGGGGATACTCTGATAGATGCTCTGAGGAAGTTACAGTGGATGACTGGTAACAACACCATTAAGACCTTTGGTAATGATTCTGGAGTAGGTATGATGTGGTGGGATGGGAATGCTCAAGCTGACTTATTCACGGCTTTCTACTTCAACATAGAGACACGTAAATTGTATATCGTTTTTAAAGATAACCCCACTGAATCAGTTGTACAGGCTACCAATGACCAAATTATAAGCTACATTAAATATAATGGGTCTAGTATATACATAGATGATAATTACCAGGCTTCTATGACATATACCAATCTTTCTTCAAGGTCTTTAACTCTCGAGGGTGGCTCAAGCGTTTGGTATACGGGTAGTGATAATCCAAGTGTAGCTGTCGATGGTAGTTCGTTTAATAGGAAAAATCCTACGGCATATTTTATATGCCCATATAAGATAACTCCAACCTTTAGCTCCTTATCAAATACAAATACAACATTACACCTTAATCCGAACTCCTCCAGTATGAGTCCCACTACAGGTTACAGAGTGTATACTCTGTATTGTCAGGAAGTAACAACAACAACTAAAATATTAGGAGGCAATACTAAAAATCACATTTTTATAAACTCCGATTGGTATAAATAAACTACATACCACATGAAAATCTCAAAACTTGGCTGGTTATATATCGGCCTGCTTATTGTATCGGTAATAATTTTCTCCTGTATCTGGCGATGGCTGGATAATGGGCTGGTAGCATTCCTGCTCATCATATACCCGATAGCATATTTCATTGCGGGGTACTTTGCACATTATCTCAAGATAAAGCAAAGGCCGACGCAAAGGAGAAATAGGCAATGTCTAGTATCCTAAAAGAACATTCCCATAAAACTAAGTTGGGCAAGTTCTTGCATACTCTGGTACATATCTTTTTGTATATTTGGCAATTACCACAAAACTTTGCCGGACTTATATACCGGATAGTTCTAAGAGGTGAGAAAAGAAGCCTTAAACAAAGAAACACTGCTTTCTATGTGGCTCCCACAATGAATGGCGGTGTAAGTTTAGGAAACTACATCTTCCTTTCAGAGAAGTCCGGATTAAAAGAACCGGTATATGACCACGAGTTTGGCCATTGTATACAATCCCGAATTTTGGGTCCATTATATCTACCAACGGTTGGCCTATGTAGTGGCTTGCACTGCTTGTTCCACAACAGTGCTAATAACTACTACGACTTTTGGACAGAAAAATGGGCAAACAAACTCGGGGGAGTAGAAGGATATGCTGGTGAGTTCCATTATCACAATGATGGTGTAATCAGAACTGCATATACAGAACTGAAAGCTTTTTACGGTAAACATTTTTAACAAATGGCAGGGAAGGTTAATATCACACTTCCCAAAGTATCTGACCTGGTTCTTCAGGTAAAGCTCAATGGTGAATGGCAAAAGGTAGAATCCTTAGTCAGTAACCTTGGGCCAAGTATGCAGAGGGGATATGATAAAGCCGTGAGTAAATTCTCACGCAACCTCCTTGCAATCGTAAAGAAGTCACTAACTTTGGGAATACCACCAGTAGGTGGAGGAGTAACATGGCAACCATTGGCTCCTTCAACCATCGAAAGGTATGGACAACACCCCATCTATAACCTGACTGGCCTGTATTCCAGGTCAGTCGGGTTGTTTAGATATAAATCGCGGGTTCTAATAGGATTACCCCTAAGACTCAGACGCTCTTCCCAGAAGAAGCTAACTATGAACCAACTAGCCATAATGTTGGAATTCGGATCCAATGATGGTAGGATTCCACCCCGGCCCGTGTGGGCACCATCTCTCAAAGCCGCTGGTGGTAAGAATAAGCTCAAGCAACTTATCCTAACGGAGATACGTAAAGAACTTCAAAAGTATGGTGTAAGACCCAATCAAGTAAAATGGTAAATTCTCAGGAAATTATAGAGAGGTCCATATACGTGGCCTTATTAAACATGGCTATAAGGTTGGGCTACACTATAAACCCAGAAGACTATCTCCCAACAAGTGAAGCGAATGCAAAACGCTTCCAGGAAGACCTCAAAAAGATTACCGATGATAAGGGTTTCTACGTCGGTATATTTGGAGTGGGTAATAACCACTCCAGAGGTATTAAAGAAACCCCTCGTATCGTAGTTGATTCAGAAGGATTTTATCCTGGAGATATCGGACTACCGAAACAGGTAATCGAGAAAGAAGAGGGCATAGGCTACACTGCAACAGAAGTAGCCTTTGAAACCCTATCACAATACATGAACATACGGCTGTGTGCACACTCTGCAGAACACATGAGATTGTTGCATCAGATTATGTTCTGGGCAGTTCCTCAAAGAGGCTACCTAAAACCCTACGATGAGCCCAAGTTTTTATTCACGGGGAATATATTCCTCCGGATAGTTAATTTTTATAACATGCCGGATTTGGATAACGGGTTAATGGAAAAGGTATACCAATTTGAAGTACAGGATTGCCTCTTAGAGGGAAATACTCCCCCAGAGGTAATTACTACAATAAAAGATATTTCTGTGCTTCTAGAAAATGCCGATTACACTCTGAAGGTTCCCAAAGAACCCGACCCACCCTCTACCACCTATCAATAAAGGCTCATACTTTAAGGTTAGTTGGGGTGGCTTCTTTGAATATGCTAACTAATCAAAAGTATGACTAAAGAAGAGTTAAAAACCCAATAACGGAAGTTGTTAGGAAAAAACGACATGAGGAATCGTCATGGTAAAAACCTCCATATACTCCTGGGTATTTTGGATTATATAGATTCAAATCTATCTTCTTATGATACCGATGGCAATGTAGTATCGAAAAAAAAAAGAGGTTCAAACTGTTAGGTACTGATGAGAATGGTGATATTTATCTACTTATTGCCTTAAACCGTTATCCTAGCGAAGACGGTAGTAATAAATATGCTACCGAGGTAGGTTCTACTAAAATACATCTGACTCTGAATACCAGTGAGGAATCTAAATAGGGTAACAAGGTTCAGGTAGATACTCCAAGTGGAGAAAAAACTCTGGTATATTCAGAGGAGACCCCAAGAATAAAGAATTCAATTAACCTTAATCAATAACAATATGCCACAGACTCCAAGAGTTAGGTTCAACTTCAAGAACCTAAATGTACAATCGAGTGTGCCTCTGTTGGGCGTAATCAACATGGTAGCTCGTACTACCAAGGGCCCGTTCGAAGACCCTCAGGACCTGATTTCAAGCCCCTCACAGTTCGCTCGCATCTTCGGTTCGGAAATAGTTCCGGATGGTTCGGTATCGAACATACTTAAAGCCCTTGAAATGGGTGCAAAAGTCCGGGTATCCCGAGTAGCTGGTAAGGGGGCTACTTACGGATGGGCAAAACCCATGACTGTAACTAGGTCAGAGGGACGGGCAGTACCTTCGGTAACTGTTCCTGACGGGTCTTCCGTAATCTCTATAGTAATCTCCGACCCGAGTGGTGCTGAGAACAGCCTGACTATGCACATGGCTATCCGTACTAAGGAAGCAGGTTCCCCGGTATTGGATTATACGGGATTAAATCTCAACCGTCCTTTCTATCTGAAACTGAATATGTCCACGGAACCAACTCTCCGTGCAAGCATTATTCAGTACGGTGCAAGGGATGAAACCTCCAATGTACCCACTTCTGACAGCATACTTAATGAAATGCTGTTCTTCTCGGCTGTATCTGCAAACACCACCGATGGAGTAACTAACCCCTCTATCAACGTGAATACTCTCCAGAACTTCCTGGACAATGCTCCTAATATTACCTTCGAAGCCATTAAGGGTAAAGAAGGAGATGGACAGGGTACTATGAAGAGCCTGGCTACCGGTATCCAAACAATGGAAGATATCATATCTATTCTTCGTCAGTTCTCTAATTGGAACTCGATGATTACTATAGGTAAGATTACTTCCGGAACTGTAGATGCCAATGAACCCAGTGATTCAAATGTATACATGGAATGCTCGGAGGGTAGTGCAGGTACAACTCCTACGGCTAATGAGTGGCTTTCGGCTTATCAGGCCAGCAAAGCTTACTACGAAGCATACTCGGTAATCCTTTCCCATATCCATCAGCATCTGCCTGATGACTACACAAAAGTGTATATATCGGTAGGAACTGATGTTCACAATACGTTCGAGAACATGCTGTATGTGGAGGTACCGAAATATGCTCAGGGCACTCGTACACCAGCCACGGTAGCAGAGACTCTCTCTGCTCTGAAAGCTCTGGTGCAGGCTATCGGGGCAAAGAAGGAAGTAGCATACTTCGGCGGTGGTATCAAGTACTACAACGAAAATGGTTCTCTCCAGAAATGCGATGTACTTGGTTCGGTAGCCGGACTGGATGCAACATGTGCTTCTACCTACGGACCGTGGTACTCATTCTCCGGTATGAACCGTGGTGTAATAACCTCGGCACTCGGTCCGGTAATGAAGAACCTCGGAGGTCCTGCTGATGTAGATACTCTTAACGAGTTCGCTCAGTGGTACATGAACCTGTTCGTAATCAAGAACACTCGTACTCAGGGTCAGCGAACTATGCTTTGGCATGGTTTCACATCTAATCCGGTGGATGATTCCGAGAAATTCATTTCCATTGTACGTCTCAACTTGTATCTGAAGAAGAATCTCCGGCCTATTCTGGAGAGCTACATCGAAGAGCCAAATACCTTCGAGTCGTGGAAAAGAATATACCACGAAGCAAAGGATATTCTGGACGACCTGCAAACCCGCAATGCCATTACCTCATACGAGTGGCTGGGTGACCAGGATGCTCAGAGCTACGAAGACCTTCAGGTTAACAACGAGGCCGATGTCCGCCAGGGTAAGTACAAGGCTCAGCTGAAGTACAAAGAAGTTGTTCCAATGCAGGACATCGAAATGGATGTCATCATCGACATTGCTATGAATAAGAGCACCGGTGAAATATCCATCTCTGCCCAGTAAAACTAACCAATAAATAAGATAATACTATGGCAGGAGCTAAAGTAAAAAACCCGAGGAAGAAGTTTTTATGGCAAATCATATTTGTCAAGCATCCAATAAACGCATTCCTCTTTCAGAAGGTGGGTATTCCCGAAATCAGTATTGAACAGGTATCACACGGGGATGTAAACTACGATGTAAAAACAGGCGGCCGGGTATCTGTGGGAAACCTAACTGCTTCAAAGTTGGAAACAACTTCGGGCTCTGATACCTGGTTATGGGACTGGCTGATGTCGGTTCAGGATATGCTGCTCGGTGGAGGTTTAACCCCAAGTCAGTATAAGGAAACAGTACTCATCAACGAGCTGGCCGAGGATGGCGTATCTATCCTTAACTCTTGGACTTGTACCGGAGTATGGCCTTGCAAAGTAAATGGACAGGACTTAGACCGAATGAGTTCGGACAACACTCTGGAGGAACTTGAGTTCTCTGTAGATACTTGCGAGAAGCTGTAATAAGTTAATCACCAAGGGAGAGCTCTGCAATGAACTCTCCCTTTTTTCGTTATCAAAGATTATATTAATCGGAATACACTTAACAATTCAACAACATGGAAGACCAAACCCTTTACGGTAAGAAATTTACCTTCAAACTCCCCAGTGGTTACGAAGTAACCATAAGGGAACAGAATGGAGAGGATGATGACATCCTCTCAAACCCTGTAGATGCCAGAACATTTATGAACATATCTAAGTTCATTTCTGGTATCGTAACTGACACAGACATTACAGCAAATAGATTGCTGAGTGCAGAGGATGTACAGAAGATGCCATCACTTGACCGGTATGCAATCATGTTGAACTCACGAATCTTCTCATTGGGCAAGATTCTTGATTTCAGTTATGATTGGGAAGGCCCAGCAGAGGGTCAGGTACGAACCCTAGATTACGAAGTAGACCTTCAGGAAGAGTTCCTCTTCGACTACGGTACAATCCCAACTATGGAAGAGATGGAAGCAAAGCCCAATGCAATTCCTTTCTATCCGGTACCAAAGCAAAGCAAGGGTATTCAGATAACTACCAAAAGCGGTAAAGAGCTTTGCTTCGACCTACTCAGTGCAGAGGGTGAATCCTATGTAATGAATCTTCCAGCAAAGGAGAGAACGAAGAATCAGGAACTGGTTGCACGTAACCTCCAACTGAAGGTGGGAGAAAACTACGAGCCGGTAAAGAACTTCCGACTCTTTTCTTCTCAGGATATGATGGATATCCGTTCTGCAGTCAAAGGCATGGACCCCGTATTCAACGGTACTACTCAAATCGAGGACCCGGAAACGAAACAGAGAATCATGGTACCGGTAATGGCTGTGGATAATTTTTTCTACCCCAGGGAGAGCTAGAGGATGTATATTTATACATAATAAAGGCAAAGATTAGTATTGACTTTAATACTCTAGCAAAACTCCCCTGGCGGCGCAGGAAGAAATTTATAGAAGCCGCCTCCAATTATTATGAACAACTTGAAAAGGAGATGGTCCATTCTTAGGGCCCTCTCTCTTTTGTTCGTTAAATCTGAAACTATATGGCTTTTACAAGTGGTAGTCCTTCTGCAGGACAACTCGAGATAGGCATAGCTCTTGTCCTTCAGGATAGGTTTTCAAATCAGGCAAGAGAAGCCAGCTCGGTTATACGAGGTTTACATAGGGATGCCAAAAATGCTGTACAGGCTAACTTAACTGCAGTTCAGTCGTACGCTAACATGGCAAGTGGTGTAGCTGACTCAATCGTGTCAACGTTAACTACTACCATTGAGACTGGAGCAGACTTCATTGACATGATGACTACCGTAGGTGCTATCTCGGGAGCCACCGAAAACCAAATATCTGGGTTATCAGAAACAGCTCAGACATTGGGTTTAAGGACCATGTTCATGTCAACGGATATAGCTTCAGGTATGAAATACTTGGCAATGGCCGGTAATGATGCAAATCAGATTCAGGAAATGATATCTGGTGCTGCTATGATGGCCAATGCTACCGGCATTGAATTGGGAGGTAAAGGAGGTACTGCCGACTTATTAACCAATATCATGAGGATCTTCAAACTTGAGGGTCAACAGGCTGCTGATATAGTTGGTGACCAGCTTACTAAAGCTGCCATGTCATCCAACGTATCAATGACTGACTTAGCTGAGTCAATCAAATACTCGGCTGCATCGATGGTAACTCTGAAACAACAGTTACCACAAGTAGCTGCAATGATTGGTACCTTAGGTAATGCAGGTATACAAGGTTCCATGGCAGGTACTTCTATACGAAATATGGCTGACTACCTGACCCAGTCTATAACCAACCCTAACTTCAAAGGAGCTAAAGCCCTGGCAAAACTGGGACTGGGTAAACAGGACTTTGTAGATGCTAACGGAGACCTTCAGGACTTTGCTGTCATATTGGAAAAGATTGGTACAGCTACTCAGGGTTTATCTACTGTAGACCAGAATGCTGTATTCAAGAGTATCTTCGGTGTACGTGGTATGCGTGCAGCAGTTGCAATCATGCGGGATACCGAGGGTTACTTTGACCTGCTAAACAAGATACAAAACAATTCTGCCGGGTTTGCTGAAGAGATAGTGAGAAAACGAATGGAAACTCTTGCAGGTAAGATTGATATTGTTCAGTCTGCTGCAGAGAACCTTATGACTACCTTTGGTGAGGCACTTGGTAAGAATCCTATAATAATGGGATTCCTCGATATGGTTGGTTGGGCAATATCTCAACTCCGAGATTTGATGGCAACTCCTTTCGGACCTTGGATAGCCGGATTTGCTGCTATTGCGGCTGTCGGGTTAAAGATAGGTTCTATCTGGATGGGACTAAGAGCTCGTTGGTTATTACTCAACGGAGACTCTCTGGTTTCATTCAGAACCATGGTAAGACTCATGATAGGGGGATGGAATCAAGCCACCATATCTGCTCAGGGTTATCTCAACATGGAGAGAGCTATCAGGGCTCAAAGGAAAGCTGGTATTAGGGCAAGTGCTGCAACCGTGGCTGCTATTGGAGGTATGCCTGTTTACTACTACAATGGCAACACTCCAGCAAAAATGGGAGCTAATGGTAGGTATTATGCAAATACTGGTAGAGGAGCTTCTGGATGGACTCCTGTACCGGCAGCTATGGTAACTACTACTGATGCAAGTAAGATGACCCGTAGTCTTATGGGAGGTGCTGGAGCTGCAGCTGGTGCTGCATCCAGAGGTGCTCTTGCTTCTGTAGGCAGAAGATTACTCGGATTCGGTTCAAGAATAGTAGGCTTATTTGGTGGTCCACTTGGATTAGCTATCACAGGTATATCCATATTCGGACCAATGATATACAGTGCTATCAAAGGTAATAAGTCTGCTCAGGATGAAAATACCAGGGCTACAAATGACTTAGCATCAGCCATCAAAGCTAGCCGAGAAGGATATAAACAAAAGGATAATCTTCAAATGCTAACTATACAAGAGATGAGATGGTTAGTGCAGACTCTCGGATTATATGCTGAAAGACTCAATCAACGAGATAATAAGGGTACTCACTTAACTATCAATATGGATGGTAAGAAGTTCCTTGAGGAGTATCTCGGAGATAGGGATGCAGAAATAAATGTAGCAGCTGGAGTAAACTAAACAATTATGGCATCACTCATAGGAAAGCCTGTTGGAAAGGTAGCTCAAGAAATAACAGAACTTGAGCAGGGGAGAATATTCCAATCTCCCCTTAATAAGGTATGGAGAGCCCTGATACTCATTAACAGGGCTACTTCTCCAATGGCTAAGGCAGAACCAAATAAACTTGGAAAAGTATATGATGCTCAAAATGCACATGTAGCCAGGGAAGGTTCTTATTCATTAGCTCAAACTCAAAGCGAATGGTATCAAAACATAATTGCTGCAAAGACAGCAGGTATTAACCCCGATGAAGTACTTAAGGCTAAGTCTGTAGATTATACCATAGCCAACAAGTTTACTTCGGAACTCATTAAGAACGATATTGTAATTGCTAATTTGAATGTATCACCTGCAATCAGTTTAGTAATTCAAAATCGTCCTGACAGATTGAGGGTAGAGCCTGCTGCAACTTGGGCAGCAGTTAAATCCATGGGTCGTAACAATCCTTTCTACTTCTACACGGGGGGAGAAGACACTATAACTTTTGATATCTCTTGGTATTCAGTAGATGCGGACCACAGAGATGATGTGGTTAATAAATGCCGACTCTTGGAATCCTGGGCAAGAGCCGATGGGTATTCAGCATCACCTCCTACATTACGTATCCAGTGGGGTAATTCGGGGTTATTCGAAGATGACCTTTTCATACTGGCTGCAGCTCCTTATGAGCTGACTCACTTCCAGAATGCTTCTCGTATGATGAGGAGGTACGATAATGACCCAGATACCGGCCAGAGGATAACTAATACGGTTAGCCAACCTTATAATCTTAAGCTATTGCCTAACTGTGCAACTCAAACCCTCACTTTCAAAAGGGTAACTAAGAACAACCGAACCTGGGAGGAAATCATCCCTGCTAGTAAGTTGCAATATACTCCTGGAGTAATTATAGATGGTGGGGAGGTAGATTCTCTAGAAAATCCCGATACCGAGAGAATAGGCACACAAAATTAAATTATTATGGTAACTATTCCTGGAACAAGTCCCTATGAGGACAGTTATGTAATAAAGTTTCATGATGGGGATATATCCCTGGAAAGAAATATCTCATCCATATCTTCTGACCATATAATCCATTCGGTACTGGAAGGAGAAACCATACAGAACATTGCTTTCAAGTATTATGGAGATTCTGGGATGTGGGGAGTCATTGCAGATGCCAATGATATACTAAATCCTTTTGAAGACCTTCATGCTGATATGGAGTTAATCATTCCTAATTATGGAGGATAGCAAACCCATTCTCGTAAACGGTAATGGTACACCATACCTGGCTATATTCGATGGGGCAGGTTCTCCTATTATGGATGAATTCAATGGTCTGCCCATCGGTATGGAAGTCGAGAACTTTAACTACAAATATACTGAAGGTAAAGGTGATAAAGGTAAGTTTACTATAGTAACTGACTTTGTAGGAATTGTAGACCATCCCTCTCTACAATTCAAGATGCCTTTGAAGATACAGTGGGGATGGATATTCAGCGATAGCTCTTTCAAATCTGGTCCTGTAAGATTAGTGAATGTAAAGAGTCATCAAATAGAATTCACTCCTGAGGGGGTAAAGTTTACCATAGAGTTTGCAGATGCAAAAATGTTCTTGGAAGCTGAGCCTTCTAAGTTTGTGGGCAATAAAACTGAATATCTGGATGTCTTTAAGGAGTTAGCACTCGGTAAGATGCCGTTAATAGTGACTGACTATGCAGAGAAAGCTGGTACGGCTTTGGTGATAACCGATAATCAACCTTGTGATGGCAAAACAGAGCAACGAGAAAAGTAAGCCTTGCTTACCTTGCTATATGAAAATACAAAGCTCCGAGAAATTGGATGATGGGTTGGTAGGGGTAAACATACTTAAGCTATCCCCAGAGAACTTATCTAAACCAGCACAGGACCCAGATAGATATAAGTTGAGAACGATACCGGCTACATTCGCAGAGGGTACTGCAATTGTGGGTTCGGCAACCTTCTTAAACAAATACTCTCAGTTAGTGGGCATAGCTAAAGCCATGTCTGGTGGTCCTAACTTTGTGGACACTCGTGATAACCAAGTAGAGATACATAATGGTAAGCAATCCGGTAAAGCTGTATTTGTATATACCTATGCAGGTGGAACCGGAGAATTGCTTGAGTTCAGGGTTCAAACTAAATACGTTCAAAGTATAGAAGCTGGTAAAGCCTCAAGTGTTGACCCTGATACTAAAACTATTGAAACAGACGTAGTACAATGTGTACCTACGAATGATGACCCTTGTAAGCCAGATGCTTATGTAAGAGAGAACAAACCTGACCTTCTAAGGTTCCAAAGGGATGTAACTCGTATGGCAAAAGTTGAAAGGGCTGTAGTACCCAGTACATCGGTATGTAGGGAGATAAGGAGTACTACTCCAAAACCTCCGGTATATGAATCCCCTACTGATGCTCAGCAGAAGATAGCTTCAAATCCATCTTTAACTAAAGAGGAGGTAAAAGCATACAACTCTCAGCTTGAGTCAGAGTGGAAGAAGTATCTGGATGGGTTAAAGGAATTTGAAGATGCCATACGTTCGGGTAAAACCGATGTAGGACTTCCCCAACCTCCAGATGAGGTATCTGACTTTGTAATCAAGAGGAAGGTAAGAGTATTACTCAATCCTCATGACTATGTGCCCGAGAAATACAAATACCTGTATGGTGGTAACAAAGCTTTCTGGAAAATGGGATTCCGAGCATTGGAGGAAAGAAGTGATATAACCATCATATACCCAGCTAACGGTAAGTACAGTCCAGGTAACAACTACGGTACTCCCGGTGATAAAGTGCTTGCTGAAATGGTGGTTGAGATACAAGTACCAGGTGTACGAGTAGTATCAGATCCTTTGTTTGCAACTCTTGGTGACTTCATGGCCAATGATATCATTGAGTCAGTAAACAGTCAGATTAAATCTAAGGCTAAGTTTGTTGGTAACCCCAACATGAAATCTTCTCAGATTATCGAAATTAAGAATGTAGGTCAAAGGTATTCTGGAGATTGGTATGCTAAGGAGGTAGACCATAGCTTCGATACTGGCGGGTATTTTACCGAGGTTACTTTCGAAAAGAAATCTCGAAACTCTATACTGAACAAGATATCTACTTCTGTCAATATGCAGGAGGTATTCCAGAAAGCCCATGATGTGGCAGAGGAATCTTACACTACAGATGCTTGGAAGATACCGAGTCAAATCAAAGCTGAGGTGGAGAAATACAGAGAGTCATCCTGGAAGAAGGGTGAGAAAGAAAATCCCAGAAGAGCTGGTCGTCAGATTGTGGTTCAACAGGATGCCGATAACCCAGCTGACTACCAAATCTTTGAGGCAAACACTGACTTTCAAGTAGGTAGAAACATAAGTCCTAAAGAACAATGACCTTATACGAACTAATTCAGCAGAGAGGTATAGAGGCAATCGGTAGGTTCTACTCTACATATCGAGGGGTTGTTATAACCAATGATGACCCGGACTCTCAGAATAAGGTATGTATATATCTGCCCAGTATTTTGAGGGGAGTGGAGGTATGGGCATATCCAAAACACCAGCAAGGTGGACCTGGTTCAGGGTTTAAGTGGTTATCTCCAAGAGAGGGTTCTATAGTATATGTAGAATTCGAGAATGGAGACCCAAGACACCCACTTTGGTCTTATCATGGTTGGGCAATAGGTGAAATGCCAGAAGAACTTAACAAGCCTCATGTACTTGGGTTTATAACCCCAAAAGGTAATAAGATTATACTGGATGAAAGTGAAACGGGAGTATTAACTGCAATAATCCAACAGGATATTGTTGTTAAAGCTCTAGAGGGCAACATAAACGTCGATGCGGAGCAAATTATAATGCAGAGCGGGGAAGTTGGTATTCCCGAATCCACTTCAGTAGTAGAAAGGATAAACACTATAGAGAAAGACATCAATAACCTTAAACAGGTATTCTCATCCTGGACTCCAAAGCCTCAGGATGGAGGTGCTTCTCTAAAAGCCTCTGCTTCATCATGGTTTGGAAGTCAACTAATTGAAACCAAGGTGGAGGATATCGAGAGTGAAACAATTAAACAACCTAACTAATGGCAAACTATAATCAACTCAACACAATTGGTAGTGGTGCTTATTTCCCGGTAAAGCTAACTCAGGCTATTGGGAGTGATGGTAAACCAGAAACAGTACAGTTGCCTGATGGAAGGACAGTACCTAAAATTGGGTGGTATATATTGCAGGGGGATGTAGCTTTGATAAAGCAGAATCTAACCGCAATACTCACCTATCAAATCGGTCAAAGATTCCGACAAGAAGATTTTGGTTCTCGAACTTGGGAATGCCTTGAAGAGCCTAACACAAGTGCCCTTAATCTGATGATTAAGAACTTTGTAAAGGATGGCATAGCAGCTTGGGAACCTCGAATAACTGCTCTTAAGGTATTTGCTCTGAAACCCACTAAAGAGTCCATACGACTCTTGATATATTTCAAGATACAGAACTCTCAGAAGGTAGAAGAGCTGAACTTTCAATATAACTTAAATAACTCAACAACAAATGTCTACTAGCAACCCTTGGCTTACTCCCTTTCAGAGGTCATACAATGACATAAAAGCCAAACTAATTCAATCTCTGAATGAAAGGGTTCCAGAGATTACTGATATGAGTGAGGGTAATATATTTATCCTTACACTCTCAATCTTTGCAGGTATTGCAGAGGTGATACATTACTACATTGATGGTATGGCAAGGGAAGCATTCCTCCCAACCTGTAGAAGGTACTCATCTTTGTATAAACATGCAAAGCTGGTAGACTACCATATCAAATCAGCTATACCATCTTCTGTAGATTTAACGGTATACATGCAAGACGGTAGCCCTTTCCCGGTAGATATATCTGTTCCCCAGAATACTGTTTTTAATTCAAAGGACGGTAAACAATGGATAACTACCAGGAATGTAACTATAGAGAAAGGGACCTACACTTATAAAATTCCGGTAGCTCAAAAGGAGGCAGTTGCCGAAGTAGAACTCGGTACATACACTTCTAATGATATTATCATCACTCTGGGTGATTTGCCTACGGATAAGAAGTATGTAGAAGGTTCTATGGTACTTACCATAGGTGGAGAGGCTTGGACTCTGGTAGATACCTTTGCTTATTCAGGTCCTGGTGATAAGGTATACAAGGTAGAGCTTGACAGTACTCTGAAACCTTATCTGGTATTCGGGGATGGTCAGTTTGGTAGGAAGCCCACCATAGGTTCTCAAATCAAGGGTCAGTACTACCTGACTTACGGTTCTAATGGTAATATTCCGGCTAACCAATTCGATAAAGTGCCAGAAGTGATGACTGATGTAACTTCTGGACTTACTTTGACAAACACTATAGCTGCAACCGGAGGCTCAGATTATGAGGACTTCGATACGTTGAAAGAGCATATCCCACTCAGTATCAAAACTCTCGGAGTGGCAATTACCAAAGAAGATTACGAGGCAATAGCTATGCTTATCGACGGTGTGGATAAAGCCTACTGTAACTACATTTGTGGTAAATATGTAGAGATATACATTACCCCAGATGGGGGTTCCGAAGCAAGCACTGAGCTTATCAACAATGTAAAGCAGAGGATGGAATCTTCTAAGGTACTTACTACCAGGGTAAGTGTATATTCTACACATGCTGCCAAGATATACCTGTCAGCAACTATAACCGGCCGGAAGTCTTTCAAGTCAATAGATATAAGCAATCAAGTGAAGAAAGCTTTACTGGATGCCTATAACTATCAGAACTCTGATATCAACAAACCAGTAAGACAGTCTGACCTGTATGCTCTTATGGATAATCAACCCATGGTTGACTTCCTAACTATAACTGAGTTGTACTTACTGCCTTATCCGATAGCTATAAATATCAACTCACAAAATACGGAGGAGATAGTATCGGTACCCGCTCTAAACATAACCTATTTCAAGATGCTGTCATTTGCTACAGCAACTTCTGAAACAGATTATGAGAACTGTTACATTAAAACAGTAATCGAGGATGGTAATGCTTTCTATCGGATATATGCTAACAAGGACCTTTCAGGAAATGCTTTGTACACTGGCCAGTATGGTAAACCTCTTGAGGTATCCCTGACCAAGTCGAAATTCAGCTTAACCATCAACTTACCGGTTGAGAATGCAAACTATGAAAATGGGACCGTATATCAACTAACTACACAACCAATGGGTAGTGGAGGAAAGCTGGTAGACCTTATCCCTCATAATTACAATATCCCAACTATCAGTTCGGATAACATAACTCTTACAATCAATGAAGTGGTTTAATCCAGCTAAGAGGTTCTTCAGGGATTACATCTTCAGTAACCTATTCGACCATTACTATAAAGCCAATGATACTTATCAGGATTCAGAAGGCAAGGGTATATTCGAAAGGTTCATAGATGTATGTTCAGGTTATTTCGATACTGAAGTAATGCCCGATATAGATAATTTCATGGAATGTCTGGATGTGGATAAAGCCAATCCGATATTCCTGAATTATCTTTGGGAATACTTTGGGTTCATCCCCTATGCCTATGGCGTACTTACTAAGGGAGAACCATATACAGAGGAGAATCTAGAGAATTGGGTAAAAGAGGACAGGGGTTTTCCTACCGCTGATTTCCGATTAGTTCTAAGATACGCCATATCTTTATATAAGATACGAGGTACTCGACGGTTTTATGAAATATTAGGCCGATTTTATGGAGTAACCTTTACTCTCACCGAAGTAGATGAAGGAACAAAACAAGCTGTTGCCCAGGCAATAGGAGATGGTTCTGTAAAATATGACACTATCTCTCACTTCGATACTCCATCAGCTACATACGATACCGAGACAGATTGCTGGGAATGCGTACCAATGATTCTCACTATTGGTATACCAAAGGGTCAATGGGACTTTATGTTAAAGAGGGACAAGGAAATTCAGGAACAACTCCTGGAAGAGTGGAAGCTAATGAACCCAGATGCAACTGAGGAAGAGATTCAGGCTGAAAAGGAACAAATAGAATCAGAACATCCCTCTGATTACAGTGATAAGGTACGAGAGACTTTGGTAAACCTTGTCAACAAATACCTTCCAGTAAATGTAAAGTATTTCGAACCAAAAGATAGTTCAGTAGTATTCGAACAAACCTCAGTAGTAATCTATATTGTATATGCTTAGTATGCCTCTAATCTCATTTCTATTCTCAACTGCTCAAGAAGACCCTAAGTTGGACCATGCAGTTCAGTCGCTAACCAAATCTTCTATCGAGTTAGCTGAAGCAGCCTCCAACTACGGAGCTCTAAAAGTAATCTTCGGTATCTTCATGGTGTTGGTCCTTGTAATGGTAATGATGTTTATATACACTATCTGGAACCTAAACAAGAAGATAGCTATAGTATCTGAATCTTCACAACAGGTAGAGGAGTTCTTCGACGGGGCCGCTGATTCTAGGGTGGGTATAACCGAGGCTCAAATACTGATTCGCAGGGAGTTCAATTGTTTGGGCCATATATTAAAATATGCCATACTACGGATAAGATTTGAGAATCACCTAGACAATAAAGAGTCTACAGTAAAGAAAGTAGAAAGCTTAGTAAATAACGAATATTATGAACTATGGGGACTATTCTCCAACTTCACTTGTAATGGTAAATCTCTCTCAAATATCTTTGAGCCTCAGGATAACGAGGCAATAAAAGATTTGGTAATAGAACAGATATACATGTCTAAGGACCAGTTCTCCATTTCAAACATGGACCAATCTGTAAGTATGTATCTCAACGGATTAAAACTAATGTACCTTAAAAAATTATAACTATGGCACGAAGATTATTGCCTATTATCGACTTTGCTCATGGGTCTGATGTAGCAGGAAAACAATCTCCAGACGGTAGACATAAAGAATATCTCTGGAGTCGTAAAGTGGGAAAAGCTTTGGCAGAGCGTCTCGAGCAAGAGGGATTCGAGGTAGCTTTCACTAATACCGGGGACACCGAAATCGGGCTGTCTAGAAGAAAAGAAATTGCAAACAAATTAGATACTCCCCGAGGGGGTGCAAAGTTTCTGATTTCACTCCATAACAATGCTGCAGGTATGGGGAGTGAGTGGTGCCTTGCAAGGGGTTTTGAAATATATACCACTAAAGGCCAAACTCGTTCGGATTTATTTGCCACGGTGATATTCGAACAGTTACAGGAAGACTTCCCAACCATCGACGGTTATAAGTATAGGACAGACCCATCTGATGGAGACCCTGACAAGGAAGCAGACTTCACTGTTCTCATGGGTAATAACTATTGGGGAGTACTTCTCGAGTGGTTATTCCAGGATAATCCATATGATGTGGCATTACTCGAAAATGAGATTGTAAACCGGAAATTGGTAGAATCTCTCACCAAAGCCCTCATCTTCATCGATGAAAATCTCGACAAATTAAAGTTGTAAGCCATGGCACAGAAGAATGAAACCGAAGTTGTAAATGGTGTAGTACAACCAAGGTTCTATCAGGTGTACGGTGACTTGATAGAGTCTAAAGAGGTTATGGAACCTCTTGCTATAATGGGGGGTACAGGACCCATTTGTGGCTTCGACTGGGTAGATACTACCCAACAGAACATAACCATAACCAGTATCTTCAAAAGGTCTGGTACTATGCCTTCGGGGATAGGCAATATCTTAGGCAAAGCCAGGAGAGTATTTCTTTCTAACAGGGATAACACTGCCGGCCAGGTATTCAATGCCTATACTACTCCAGACGGCTTATGTCATATAGCCCCTGACACTCTTACTTTCACAGGTGTAAGACCTGATGGGGGTTGGCCAAGCTTAACTAATCCTCAGAAGTTGGTAGCTTTTGCAGTAAAAGCGTCCCATACTTATCGTCAAGATGGTAGTGAGAATCCACCGAGCATATCCAATTTTGGATGTGGGTGGATAACTTTCGATGATGTATCTGGGTTGGAGGAAATACTTTCTTGGGGGTATGAAAAAATGTTAAATCTGTTAGAAGACTCTAACATACCTTTCAATAAAGATACAGACACTCTCATAGGAATATACTTGGTAGGTTGGAGACCCAAATGGGACAGTGATGGAGTAAGCCTTAGGTATAAGGATATTATGGCATCGCTGAACTACACTCTTTGCTTAGTACCCTATAACGGTCAGTTCCCTGTAAAACCCTACGGACTCAATCCTCTGGACCTACTCGATTTGAAGAGTCGAGTTAAGGCTTTGGAAGAAAGTACAGTTCCTACTGATGTAAGTGTCCTAACTCGATACTTAAACACTCAGATGAACAGTCAGGGTAAGGGTATAGAGATAGAGTACTCCATTAGTAAGAAAGATGACCACGACGTATATACTTTTAGCAAGTTGGTTATCAACGGGTGTGTATTGGCTAAGCCCTCAGCTCCAGTAAGCAAAGAGATAGGATATCAATGGAGAGAAAGTAATCCTTGTATATGTATATATACTACGGCATCTGTATTAACTAACGATTCTCTTCATTCAATCCAATGGGGTATAACGAGTGGATATCCCAATGTGGATAATGAAGCAGAACTTTGGGATGGTTCCTTCGATAAGTCAAGTATGAGTATACCGAGTAAGGCTACTTTGGTGGCAGTATTCGAAATAAGTTCTCCAGAGGTAACTACTTCAGTACTCCCGGGACATGCCTACAGCCTTCTCAACAATGAAAAGGTAGATGGTCTTACAAGGGCCATACTCGGATTGTTTAGGTATACCTTCGAGAAAGGTAATACTGGTTTAGATACCAGCGTAGAGCAAACTACCTCAGGAAGCGGTGGTACTCGGTCAAGGTTAACGGTAGATGCTCATTACCATAATGGAGTGGCAGTATTTGACTTAACCGAGATTATGTTCTCCGGATGTCCGTCCTTTAAAGATGTGGCTGTGAACGTGACCGACCTGTTAACTGCTAAAGATTCAAGGTGGGGTCCTATCTTAACTCAAATAGCTAAAAAGTATTCCTTGGGTACTTATGGATATGGGCCATATATGCAGAAGTATGGTGATACAGCTTACTACATTGAAATCTATCCAAACCTCTTTACTACAAGTGATCTGGAATCGTTCAGGGTAACGGTATCCGGAAACAATGGTACTTCTAACAGTGATTTAAGGGCTTATAAAGTACAACTTACCTTTGTAGTGGGCGATGTTGGAAAGAATACTCTTACCAATGATGCGCGCCTACTTTTGGCATGTATTAACAATCCTTTCAAATCGAATTATTAAACTGAACCCTAGTTGAGTTGGTTAAGTGGGGCTGGAGTGAGGTTAGAGAGAACCTTGCTCTGGCCTTTTTCATTGTTTAAGGTCTATGGCAGCTTGTTCTAAAGTCTTCTGTATAGTCTTTCGCATTTGAGAGAACATGTTGACTGCAAACTTATCCCGGGGCAACTCAAAGTAATCAATCAAGTGAAGGATAGATAACTTACCGTGGGAATCCTTGATACGAGCCTCAAACCATTTGGGAGGTTCTAATTGTATTTGCATCACCAGGTATTCATCCGGAGTAAGATGCTCTTTCATATACTTATGGAATCTTTGAGATTGCTCTTCTTTAATTCGAGTCTCTTCGGAATCATCCAATAACTCTTTATTATTATCGAATAGAACTTCGAAAGAAGTCAACTCTTGATTGAACTCAGCCTGTTTGGTATAAGCATTCCGAAGCAACTTACTTTTATAAGTTTGCAAGGAAGATAAGAGAGTTGCCTTTAACCTCTCTTCATCATATTCGTCTTGGTATTTATTAAATACATACAAGAACTTATCCCAGAAAAAAGAGTTAATTATATCGGGAGTAAGATTGAATCTTCTGGAATCCACTCCCCTTGTCAGCCTACGGATTAAAGGTTTGCAGGTTTTATACAACCTATTAAACAAATCCTCATCATAGGGTTTTAATTCTGTTAATCTGTGTAGTTCACTTCCGTTGTTGCCTTTCATAGTAGTAAAGTTATTTAACAATGCAAATATAATATAATAAGTAACCACTCGTATGAATTTTTATCAAAATATTTCACCGTCTGTGTTCAAGTTAGTTCAAAGATGAGCTCAGGGAACTATATTATCTATCAGATACTATTGGTTATACACTTATGAATATTATATAATATATGAAACAAAATAGGGTAAAGAAAAGGTTAAACTCCTGTAACAAGTTCACATTCTCTATTGAGTTTCAATTGGAAGTACTCAGGTTTTTAATACAAGGGAGGGAATCTCTCTTGTATGTTCAAAAGATAAAACCAGGGTACTTTACTTTGATTGAACACTCGATAGTGGTAGAAGCCTTGGTAAAGTTCGTAAAGAAATATCAACGAATCCCAAGTGAGGTTTTAATGGTAGAGCAGGTAAAAACTTTATTGGAAGGTAGGGATTATGTAGACTTGGTTACCAAGGACGACATCCCCAATATTCATAAGTTAATATCCGAGCTTTATAATAAGCCTTTGAAGGACGTAGATATCGTATTAGAGAACATTCATAAGTTCATTGCTTATATCGAATTGAAGGTTTTGAACGAGAGTACGGACTTCTCTGATTACAATTCATACGAAACTTATCAAGCTAAGTTAACCAAAATACTCCAAAGTTCAAAGCCCCAGAAAGAAGATGAACCATTACTTATGGTTAGTGGAACTGCAATGCGTCAGCTTATGAGAAAAGTTGACCCGGATGTAGTACCTACTCCTTTCTGGCAATTAAATAGATTGGGTAATGGAGATGGCTATCCTAAGAATTCTCTATTCGTTTTAATTGACCGACCTAAACGGAGAAAGACATTTGCTCTCATCAATATTGCAAGAGGTTATCTGGCAATGAAAAAGAATGTTCTTTACATTGATACCGAGAACGGTAAGAATCAGTTAATGGATCGTATGATTCAGTCTACTCTTAACAAAACTAAGAGAGAGATGTTAACTGGTGATTACGATAAGATGGAGCAAAGGCACATGCGTAAATATAAACGTTTAGGTGTAGAGTTTATAGTCGAACGTGTACCTGCAACCATTGCTGATTGTAATACCATTATGAACTTGGTTAGGAAATTGGCAACTGAGAAAGGTATCAAGGTACATGTCATCATGATTGACTATGCTGCAAAGTTAGCTTCTATAGCCAGAGATAGAGATGATGTGGAACGTATCAACAATGTATATATAGATATAGATAATATGGGTGATGAGTTAGGGCTTGATGCGGTATGGACTGCCCAACACGTTACCAGAGAAGGTGCTAAGCATCAAGAAACCAAGTACGAGGATAATGATATCGCATCTGCTATATCTATCATAAGGAATGCAAAATGTGTCATGGGATTAAACTCTACTCAAGATGAAGAGGAACATAACATTATGAGAATGGAAGTTGTAGTTCAGAGGGATGGAGTTCCAAGTGGTAGGGTAATGTTTAATATGGACCCAGAAAGACAACGTATGAAAGAGTTCTCAAAAGAAGCTCGGGCAAAGTATGATGAGTCCATAGGTAAACAGGTAGATGACTTACTTAAGAAAAGGAAAAAGGTAAGCAATCCCAATGCAGACCCCGAAAAGAGAAGTAAAACCTCAGGAGATATTTAGATAAACCTTAATAATTAAAATTGTATGGCACGAGTTATCGATTCTATGGATTTAGCTAAGTTTGGAGAAGGCGTTACATATTGTAACAAGTGTAAAAAGGTAATAGCCTTCAATAAGAAGGAAATATTTTTAGACTTAAGCCATGGTCCAGGACATGATGGAGAAGAAAGTGTTAGATGTCCTCAATGCAATTCGGTATTACATGTAGGAAAGTTTCACGCCACTGAACACATGTAATTATGGACATTCGATTATTAAAAATATTTCGGAGGAGAGCTTCAAAGGAAATCTGTATCAGAAGACAACCTGGTAAAAGGTACGAGATAGTATGTCCATCTGAGGATGCTCCATTAGGGTATTTCTTTAGAGATTGGGTACCTATCAACTCTCAGCTTGCCTCAGTAACTTGGGAAAAGGTTACCCCTAACGGCAAAGACTTTCACGATAGGTCTTTGGGTTATAGGTCCGACTGTTGCGTACCTTTTAAGAACACTTTCTTAAGGCTGGAAGAAGCCGAGGAAGAGTTGGTAAAGATAAGAAGAGGTTACATAATTCATCACTTGGTTTCGGAATTATGTAAAAGACTACCAGTTAGATAACAACTACCCGGCTATGGTTTACATGGTCGGGTATTTTCGTTGATGATATGAAACTCAATAGCAATATAAAAGGTGTTAAAGTAAAGCCTATACCAAACTATCCAGAATATTTGGCTTCATTCGACGGTAGAGTACATTCAGTTATTAGGAGGATAGTATATGAGACTAAATAACCATACTAAAGGTCGTTTACATGAATATTTTAGATATAAGTTGAAGGCCTTCGATTACCGTAAAGGCTGGATGAAGTCAGACTGCCCGTATTGTGGCGGAGAGAAGAAGTTCGGTATCAACCTTTCAAATAATAGGTGTAATTGCTTTAAGTGTGGTGAGCATCCTTCTCCAATAAGCCTGGTAATGTATCTGGAGAATACGGATAGTTTTCATGAAGTACTATCTATACTTGAATCAGGTGATTATTCTGGATATGTTTTCAAGGAAGAGAAGGTTGAGTTAAAAGGTAAGAAGGAGTTCTTTCTTCCCGATGGCTTTAAGAATATATCCATGGGCACCTCTCTATTAGCAAGGTCAGCCAGGAACTACCTTAAGAAACGTGGGTTTAATATAGAGGAGTTAGCTCGTAAGGGATGGGGATACTGTAATACTGGAAAGTATCTCGGATATATCATTATACCATTCACGGAGCATGGGCAATTAACTTACTTCAATGCCCGATTATATATGGGCGCTGGTCCT
>ULSR01006694.1_pt1 | contig 43781 bp, 28 predicted proteins | sample 1956861 | NCBI WGS metagenome assembly ULSR01 (sample SAMEA4835713, study PRJEB28245) | human gut metagenome | biome: gut microbiome; material: fecal sample | place: Denmark | collected 2008 | reverse complement strand
GATTCGAACCCTCGGTCCCGTTAGGGATTACCTGATTTCGAGTGCGCCCCGTTATGACCACTTCGATACGTCTCCGGGTATGTTAAACACGGTAAAAACACTTGAAAGTAAAAAAATATTGAAAAAACAAAATGTTAGAACAGCGTGTTAGAACAACAAAATATTTAGTTAATTGAATTTACGAAAACCCTTGAAAATAAGGGAAATGTGGCGGATGAAAAATCCTAAGTAGCAGAGAATTTCGAGTTTTATACGCAAGTGTCGGTTTGATGATTTTCAAAGGCTGCTTTTGGCAGTTAAATATTTGCTCTTAAAGCCTTGATATTAAAGACTTTTCGGCACATATCTCCCAAACTCCCGAAAATATGGGAGAGTTCGAATAAATGCTGATTTTTGCGTTTTTTGCAAGGACTGAGGCGTTTTCGCAAGAACTCAGGAAAGAACAGAGGCAAAATAATAAGAAATGGCAATACACAGGTACGCCTACACCGACAAAATATTTTAAGAGGTGTATTGCTATGAACGAAACCGCAATCAACTGGGATTCTGTTCCCGAAATTATAACCAAAGATCAACTTTATAGAATTTGCCATATCAGCAAATCAACGGCGCTGTATTTGCTTAGAAGCGGCAAGATACCGTGCGAATACAACGGCAAGAAAACACGATGTTATAAAATCAAAAAGAAAGATGTTATCAAATATCTTGAAAACCGAAAGGTGTTTCCCGAATGCTATTCCGCCCCGGCAGGATGGTATAGAGGTAATTATTCCATAAAATTGGAAACAAAAATTCCGGAAAGTGCTCTAAAAAATTTGAGGAAATATTATACTGAAATGCTTGCGCAATATCCCGATGTGATGACCGCAACGGAGGTTTCAAAGATTATCGGTTACGGCAAAACAACGGTCAATAATTGGTGCAATAAAGGGTACATTAAATCATTTAAAAGGAACAACACAAACCATATACCGAAAGTCTATTTGATAGAATTCCTATGCTCAAAATATTTTCGTACCATTACCCGAAAATCAAAGTGGCATATCGGAACATTGCAACAATTTCCTGTTTGGCTAACGGTAAACGGATTGGACAATAAAAAGTGAATTTTCACTATTCGTTCGTTGTACAAACGCAAATCAAACGAATATAACGATAAATAACTATAATATAACGAAAAACACATTGTCCGTCTCAAAAAATAGCACGGCTGCTGGATGTTCGTTGTAATTTTTGGCACGAGCATAAAATTTACAAATTTATCAATTGCACATTTGCAAAAGAAAACCTCTTTTGATACAATTTGAGTATCAAAGGAGGTTTTTACTATGACTGAAACATTATTTGAACAATTCGGCGGTACATATACCAAGCAAGGCGATTATCTGTTGCCAAACTTAGCTTTACCGGCTGAAAAAGAAACAGGCAACATCGGCATTTGGGCAACGAGGCATAAACGATATTTGAAACAACATCATAAAGTGCTTTATTACAATTTGCTCACAAGCGGTAAAATGAACAGTTATCTTGCCGATATTGAGCAGCAAGCGCAACTACTTTTTCTCCGGCTGGTAAAAGAACTTGCCGAGAAAGAAAATGTAACCGAAGAATTAAAAGCAGATGATATGTTGTTGTGGGTACAGAAAATGAACAATATCCGTAGCAGAGTAACAGAAGTTGTAAATAACGAAATCATCTATATATAAAAGTAATCGTTCGCCCTTCGTTTGATTCGAACAAACGAATATAACGAATATAACGAATAAGCCTAACGAAAAAATCAGCGCTAACTTTGAATGCAAATTCATCGTTGACGCTTTTTTGCTTTTATATCTATCCCAAAGTATCAGTTTGATACTTTGGGAACTATAAAATGATACTTTGAAGTGTATTTTATTATGCCTTCGTTATTTATTCACCAAGCGAAAGTGAATATTCACTGAATTTTCACTTCATCCATTGACAAAGGGATAAAAATGGGTATAATTATAATTGTAGAACTATAATTTATTTGGAGGAACACCGATATGAATTTTGAAACGGAAAATATTGAATTCAAATCCGGATTCACCGAAGAAATATATAAAGAGGTTATTGCATTTGCAAACACAGACGGCGGCGTTTTGTATATCGGTATTGATAATGACGGAAACGCTGTCGGCTTGAACAATGTTGATGACGAATATACTCGTATTACTAACGGAATTCGTGATGCTATTCTTCCCGATGTTACAATGTTCGTGAAATACACTATTCAGGAAAACAAGGTCGTTCGCATTACAATCAGTGAGGGTACGAATAAACCGTATTACTTGCGCTCAAAAGGATTGAAACCAAACGGTGTTTATGTCAGACAAGGCACTTCAAGCGTGCAGGCGTCAAGTGAACAAATCCGCCAAATGATTAAGGACAGTGACGGCGACGATTTTGAATCAATGCGTTCTATTGAACAAGAATTGACTTTCACTTCTGCCGCTGCTGCGTTTGAGAGTTATGGCGTTGATTTTTCGGAAGAAAAATACTTGGCTCTCGGTATGATTCATAAAAACGACGGATTGTTTACCAATTTGGCACTGCTTATGTCAGACCAATGTCAGCATTCAATCAAAGTTGCCGTGTTCGGCGATGACGAAAACACTACTTTTAAGGATAATCGAGAATTCAAAGGCTCGATATTTAAGCAAATTGATGAAGCCTTTCGATATATTATGCTTAGCAATCGCACATCTTCTGTTTTCAAAGGCCTTGAACGCATAGATAAATCCGATTACCCCGAAGCTGCTTTGCGTGAGGCGTTGCTCAATTCGGTTGTTCACCGTGATTACAGTTACAGCGGAAGTATTATCATCAACATCAACGATAAGCAGATGGAATTTGTATCTATCGGCGGACTGCTTCCCGGTTTAACGGCTGATGATATTCGTAGCGGTATTTCTCAACCGAGAAACAAAAATCTTGCCGAAGTATTTCACCGCTTGAAGCTTATTGAAGCCTACGGAACCGGCATACGAAGAATTTACAAATTGTATGAAAATTGTTCCGTTCAACCTCGTATTGAGGTAACACATAACACATTCAAAATGATTTTGCCGAATATGAGCGTTGCCGAGCCGTTGGCGGTCGAGACTTATTTAACACCGCAAAAGGAACAAATTCTTGATTATATTTCTAAAAACGGACAAATAACAGAAGCTGAAATTATGGAATTGCTCGGCGTTAAAAGAACAAGAGCTTACACCGTTGCAAAGCAAATGTGCGATGAAAACTTGATTGTTGCAGTCGGCAGAGGCGTGAACAAAAAATATATTGCACAAAACAAGGAGTAGATATGGATAATTCAACAAAAAGAAATTTTGATAAATTGTCTGTTACAAAAGATATTGCTGAGCGTCAAAATATAATTCACAAATTTGAAACAACCGGATTTCTTGACCGTAATGAAGCTATAAATAAGGTAACATCATTACAAATTACTGATGCCGAATTGCTAACTGCAACAAAACTCAAACAAGCCGCAAGCGGAAGTGTCAATCTTTATCAGGCTGATGATAATACTATTATTTCAAATTTGCAATTTCAAGTTGACTTTTTGATTTCAAAACTTGGAAAATTGAATTTGGAGGATAAAAATGAAATATGAGCTTAATGGGGTTAGTACCCCTATCGGTGGCATTTCGTGGAATAAAACCCATTCTGCAAAAGATAAATTTTCTTTTCTACTGCTTTATTTGGAATCAAAAAGAATATTAGTAAACCCTATTGAGATGGAAAAGAAGGAATGGTGTATAGAATCGGTTTTAGAGATAAAAAAGCAACTTGTTGCTATTATAGAAGAAGCAGTTTTTAAGGAAGATGACCTTAATTTTATTCGCAATATGATTGACTCCTGTAATCAGTACTTAGATTCTGTTTCGGTTCTTGATTTGCCAAATATAATATATAAAAGCAATTCAAGAGAGGGTTCGTGGAACGATTTGCAATTTGACAAAGCGATGAAGCAGTTTAGAAAGTCATTTAAGCAAGAAATCGAGCTGATAGAAAATCGGTATCATCTTTCTTTCAACAAGAATATACCAAATGAGTTTTAGGAGAAAAATATGAGCACTAACATATCAAAGCAAAAGCGTGAGGATTTACTTGCTAAAATCAAGGAAATTCGCACTTTTATATCCAATGCGCCCCAGGACGAAAACACGGGCAACCTACTCTCCTATCTTTCCGACCTTGAAAAAGATGTGAACGGTAAAAAATACGGTCTTGTGTTCGAGGAACACCGTGAGGAAATTGACGAAGTGCTTGATACCCATACGCCAGTACTGACCGAAGAGAAAGACCTATTCATTGATAATGGCGGTCAAATGAATTTTCTTATTGAGGGGGATAACCTTGCCGCCTTGAAACTTTTGGAAAAAACGCATAAGGGAAAAATCGACCTTATCTATATAGATCCGCCATACAATACGGGCAAAAAAAATGATGAACAAGGTGGAGGCTTTATTTATGATGACGCATTTGTAGATGAAAATGATATGTTTATTCATAGTAAATGGATTTCATTTATGGATAAACGATTGAAAATTGCAAAAAAGTTACTGTCTAAGGACGGCGTAATATTCATCTCCATTGGTAAAGAGGAAAATGCGTCTCTTCGTATTTTGTGTGATGAAATCTTTGGGGGAAAAAATATATTAGGGCAAATTGTCCGTAGAACCAAGACAACAAGTTTTCGTGGAAACTATTTTGCTCTAAGGTTAGACTACATTCTGTGCTACTGTGGAGGCAATGTTTTTCCAAAGAAATTTATGGATGTTACTGACAAATCCAAATATACTAAAATTGAGACGGAAGGTCGCTATAAAGGTGAAGCATATAAAGATGACACCGCATTTTATCTTTCAACCTTAGAGACACGACCTAATCAGCGATATTGGATTGAATGCCCTGATGGCGAGTTGGTAATTCCGCCAGGAGAAACATTCCCATTACATAATTATGATGGAGAAAAAGCTACTCCCAATAATGGCGATGGTGTTTGGCGTTGGGAAGTCGAACAATATAAATTGAAAAAAGAATATCTCTCGTTCAAAAAAACTTCTCGTTCCCCTTTACTAACTCCAACTGGAGAAAAATCTCATTGGAATGTATACACAAAGTCATATTTTTGTGAAAAGAAATCTGATGGAAACATTCCTACTGAGCTACTTTTGGATTTCATTAATAGATCAGGAACAAAAGAATTGAAAGAATTAGATATTAACTTTTTGTTCCCTAAGCCAAGTGCTTTAATAGCTTATTTGATACAAATTACAAACAAGCGAAAGGATATAATGATTCTTGATTTCTTTGCTGGTTCAGGAACAACAGGACACGCCGTTATGAAGTTGAATGCAGAGGACGGCGGCAACCGCAAATTTATTCTCTGCACGAATAACGAAAACAATATTTGCCGTGATGTGACCTACGAGCGCATTAAGCGTGTCATCGACAAAGAAAATTATGCGGCAAGTTTGAAATACTACAAGGTAGATTATATTCCGATTACAGACCGTATGTACTACGAATACGCCGATGAGTTGCTTTTGCATATCCGTGAGCTTGTTGAACTTGAAAACGGTGTAAATTTCACAGGCAACAATAAAATCGGAATTGTGCTTACTGAGGAAGAACTGGCAGATTTCGTAGCCGATGCCGATACCCTTGCAAAGTGCAAAAAACTCTATATGGGGCACGATATTTTGCCAACGGATGAGCAAGAAAAAGAACTGCAAGCACACGATATTGAAATCAGCATTATTCCCGATTATTATTATCGTGATTTACAGGAGGGTTGATAATGGAATTAAAAGAATTTCAGCTAAAAGCGGTAAAATCGCTGTTTGAGGCAATGGAAAAACCTGCTCGTGACATTATTCTAAAAAGTCCAACCGGTAGCGGTAAAACCATTATTCTTACATATTTTATGCACCAATATATACAGTCTTATTCCAAAACGGTTTTCGTATGGCTCACACCGGGCAAGGGCAATCTTGAAGAACAAAGCAAGGCGAAAATGGACAAGTATATCCACGCCTCACAGACCAAATTGCTCTCCGATGTAATGACGGCGGGTTTTGAAGAAAATGACAACTGCTTTATCAACTGGGAAAAGCTCACAAAGAAAGGCAACAATGCACTGAAAGACAGTGAACGCACAAACTTTTTAGAACACATTCAGCACGCATTAAACGATGGTCTGCATTTTATTATCATTGTTGATGAAAGTCATCAAAACAACACGATAAAAGCAGATGAAATCATACAGTATTTTCACACGGATAAAATTATCCGATGTTCCGCAACGCCGAAAGGAATTTCAAAAGCGGAAGTAATTGAAATTCCTGAGGAAGAAGTCATTGCGGCAGAACTTATTAAGAAAATGCTTGTGATTAACCAAGACTTTCCTCAGAGGGTAGAAACGGAAAACCAAACGGAATTTTTACTCGAAAGGGCACTCGCAAAACAGCGTGAACTTCGAGTTGCCTATTTACAGCAAAACGTAGACATCAATCCGCTTATTGTTATTCAATTACCGAATAAATCGGAGACTTTACAAGACGATGTTGAACGCCACCTTGAAACGCAGGGATTGACATACGAAAACGGTCAGCTCGCCGTTTGGCTGTCAAAAATGCACGAGAATTTAGAGGATATTGAAAGATTAAACGCAACGACAACAGCGGTTATTATCAAACAGGCGGTTGCCACAGGTTGGGATTGCCCAAGAGCGCAAATTCTTGTAAAACTCCGTGATAATATGGACGAAACTTTTGAGATACAGACAATCGGTCGTATTCGCCGTATGCCGGAGGCAAAGCATTACGGCAATGATTTGCTTGACAGCTGTTATCTTTATACCTTTGACGGCAAATTTACCGCAGGCGTTAAAACAGCACTTGATAAAAACGCATTGAACGCCTGTACTTTATTTCTCAAGAACGAATATAAAAACATTACGCTGACCGGCGAACAAAGGACGATGATTACCTCTCCACGCAATCCGCAAAAGGCATTGCAGGCAATCGTTACCTACGCCGAAAAAGAATACGGAATAGGAACAAACAAGACGAAAAATCGAACTCGTTTGCAAGCCGCCGGTTATGAATTCAGCGAAAACATCATAAAGCATACGCTTTCCGGCGAATCGGCTACGCTCGATTTCAAATCCTCCGATATGAACGATATTGCTGTTACAGAAAAACTGAACACACATATACACGGTCGAGATTATCACCAAAAAATCGGAAAAATCGGTTTTGAAATCGGAATGGAATATTCCTATATGAATACCATTATCCGCAAGTTGTTTGATAAAAACTTTAAGTACAGCCGTAAAATTCTTGCTTTAGATCCGAGAGAGGTTTATGCTTTTGTGATTAACAATGTTGACAAACTGCGTTATTTGGTTCGTGAAGCAATGGCGTACGAAATGGCACAGATGCAAATTGATGTGCCGACTAAATCGCTTTATGAATTTCATATTCCGCAGTCTTGTTTGTTTACTTATAATGCAGAGGCCAAAACGCAGTTGATTATGGGTAAAAATGTTTATCAAAATTATCTTTCATCCGCCGCACCTCGTTCTACTCCGGAAGTGAAATTTGAAAAGTTCTGCGAACATTCAAACAGTGTAGAATGGTGGTACAAAAACGGTGACAAGGGCAACGAATATCTTTCCATTGTATATCAAGATAATTCCGGAAAACAGAAGCTCTTTTATCCAGACTATATTCTCGGCGCAAACGGAGAAATTTGGATAATAGAAACCAAGGGCGGCTTTGACCGCAGCGGAAACAGTCAGGATATTGACCTTTATACACCAAAGAAATTCAAGGTGCTGAAAGATTATCTTACAGAACACGGATTAAAAGGCGGTATCGTGCGTAATGACGCAACCACTGATGAATTGTGTATCTGTATGGGTCACTATTCCGATGATATACGCAGTGACGATTGGGCTATATTAAATAATACTTTGAAGTGAGGGAAAAGACTTGAAGATAACAGATCATAAGGTATTAAATGAGTTTCTTCCGGCAAAAGTTCAATTTTTTAGAATAGATCCTGAAGATATTTCGGTAACATTAAAAGATGTTTTGTGTATGCTTATGGATTTATCTTGGCTCAGCAAATTTGATCAAGACTTTGAGCAGAAAGCGTTCGCTTCACGTGCCAAGAAAACCATTGATGACATAAAAGAAAAGTTTGACAAGTGTATTGATGATAATATCAGTAAAGATGCCGGTGAGTATGTGGTGTCAGAATTAGCAAGGGAAACTATGGTTTCTGAACTTGACTATTTGGATATTCCCCTTGATGAGCTTTTGGGCAAAAAACGTTCTGGTAATCCCGGATTTGATTTTCATTCACAAAACCAAATTACGGATACGGTTATTTTCGGTGAAGCAAAATATGTTGCCTCTACAACAGCGTATTCATCGGCATTGCCACAAATCGTCGATTTTATCAGAGATGGAAAAGATGTTGAGGATCTTCCTGAATTAAAGCCGTTCTGTACAACATCAGCTTTGCAAAGGGCGGCTGATGGAAGAAAGGGATTTTCTGCTGCATTTTCAGCAAAATCTACAAGCACAGATAGAATAATTGCTAATATCTCAAAACGCTCAGATTTTCAATCGTTACTTCAATATGAAGAACTTATTTTGGTGGCGGTGGACTTATGAGTACTGTATTAGAAAAAGGAAATTTAATTGCTAAAATCCGAAATGGCGAAGATTTAGAGCAGATCATCGATTATGCTAAATCTGAAATCTATAAAAACGGGCCAAACAGTTCTACGATATTGGAAATAGTTTCGTATATCAAATTGTTTCAACCTGAGTTCTTTAAAAATTATGAACAAGAAATTATTGCCACTATGGGCTTGTTTTTTAAACATCCTAAAATTGATACTCTTACCAGCTCTGTTTTTGAAATGTACAATCAGCATATAAAAGAAAAATTCGGTAGTGATTATACACCAATGCAAGCTGATATATTAAAGAAAATACAAGATTTACACTATTTTAGTTTTTCTGCACCGACAAGTACGGGAAAATCATTCGTTTTTCGCCACCTAATTACATCTTGCCCAAATGATGTGGTGGTGATAGTCCCATCGAGAGCACTTATTAACGAATACTATGATCGCTTAAATAATCTCCTAGATAGAAAAACTGTAAATGTTTTGACTTTCGTTGATAGGATTAATACAAAATATATACATAGGAATATTTTTATTTTGACTCCAGAGCGTGCAAGAGATTTGTTTAAAAACAGGGATTGGCTTAAGGTTGATTTGATTTTATTTGACGAAGCTCAGCTGAGCGATGAGCGTTCTGTGCGTAGTCTTTATTTTGATAGTATCGTTAGACGATCATTAAAATATTTTCCTAATGCAAAATTTGTTTTTGCGCATCCGTTTATTCAAAATCCAGAAGCGCAATTACAAAAAAATGGTATCGAAATTATTGATACTACAGCAACCTATAGCAATTACGAATTAAAAAATGTCGGACAAATTTTTTATACTCACGATGTTACAAATCAAAAATTTCATCATTTTGGGAGTGATCCCGCAGCGTTGGGAAAACGAAAATTGGAAGCAAACTTTGATCCAATTGAATCAGCGCTCAAAAAGGGCGGAAGTGTATTAATTTATGTGCCAAAGTCACACATCTATAGCAAGCAGATATACACTCAATTTAAAAAGTATATTTCAATGTGTGAGCCAATTGACAATCCTGTTGCAATGAAAATGATAGATGAATTAAAAGAGTATATTGGTGCTTCAACAACCGATAAGTCGTTTTACAATTCTGATATGCTTGAAAAAATGCGGTGCGGCATAGTTGTGCATCACGGCTCAATGCCATTGACGGCTCGTTTAATATTGGAACATTTTACGCAAAAAGGATTCTGTAGAATTTGTTTTGCAACTTCAACATTGGAGCAGGGAATCAATATGCCTTTTGATGTAGTTTATCTTGATCGCTTTGAAAAAAGTAAAACTTTGTCAGTGAAAAATCTGATTGGCAGAGCAGGACGTTCTTCCAACAACCCCGTATTTGATTTTGGTAGCGTCATTTTACGACCACATGCAATGGGGGATTTTCGTAATTTATATCGCAAAGAAAATATTTTATCGTCCAAATCTCGATTAGATATAAAGGATGAAAAAATTGACGAAAAATATGAGGAATACAAAGAAGCAATTAAAACAGGTGAATTTTCTGATGAGTATAATTTGACAAATAAAGACCTTGAAAAGTTAAAATCGGATAGTGTAACAACAATTGTTCCAACCTTACTCGATATGATGTTTAACAATGAAAATTTTGTTTTGCCTAATGAAGTTGCAAAAGAAGTTTATGATGATTTTCAATCATTGTACAAAGAATATCTGGGCAGAAAATTAACTGAGGCCGAAAAATATGTTTTTAATTCAGCGATAAAGATAATGATTTGGAAAACACACGGAAAAACTTTTAGCAAAATATGTCAAACAAGATATGCTTATGTTTCAAAAACTTCAGAACGCCGCTATTTGTCAAAAATAGGACATCAAGAAGAAGCAGATAATCTAACTGTTCGATATATTGCAGGATATAGTGATATTCCTAATAAAGAATTGCGAATTTATCCGCTATTCTCTGCTGACACTAAAGGAAAAGATGTAGATTATGACCGTGTCGTTTATGATACATACGATTTTCTAGATAAACTGATTGGGTTTAAATTAAGTGATTTATTTTATGCGATTTTTCATCAGTACTATCTTAAGTATCAGGACGAACGTGCCGAAAGATTGGCAAAATATATCAAATATGGAACAGAGGATTTAATCGAGATATGGCTACTTAGATATGGATTCTCCTTTGAAGAAATCGAGTGGCTAAAGCCGTGTGTTAAAAGCATTAGTGAGGAGGAAATAGTATTCAATTCAAAAATAAAAGAACTAACAGACAATCAAAAAAGTACTATTGCAAAATATATTTTCTAATTTAAATATCGTTATTATAACAAATATAACAGGAAGTCATCTGTAATCGAATGACTTCCTGTTTCTTTATTTTTTCTTTCTATTCGGAAAACTTCCTTCAAGCCAATTTTCAAATTCGGCGAGGGTGATTTTGCCGTCGGTGCATTCGTCACGTTTAGTCATTGCCCGATACTTCCACTTCTTGAAATCCGGCTCTTTAATTTGTCTAACACGGACACGGGCGGCGTAGCGTTTATAATATTTCTGATACAGCGGAATGGCGACATTGTCCGCCATTTTCTTTTTGTAGTTTTCCTGTGCCGCTAAGTCCTGACAGTTGCGAGTTTCGCCCTCAGCAATACGGTCGCAGTAGTTGGTGCCGTAGTTGCCTTTCATAATGAAATACTTGCCGCAACGCTTGCACTTTCTGAAACGAACATTGTGTTCGAGCATTTTGGTGAATTCAATTTCAAGAATTTCGGCGACTGAACCGAACACATATTGACGACTGATGAAATGAGGCATATTTATTAAAGTCACAACCTTTTCGGGAGTCGTTCCGAATTTTTCGGCAAGTGCCTTGTGTGCTTCGTTTGGTACAAGACTTAAATGAAATCTTGCTTTAAGTTCTTCGCTGTCCATACCGTACGGCATTTCTTTTCCGCTCATAGTGTTTGAAAACGCCACTTCTTCCGTCCTCTCTAAAAACGGGGACAACTCTTTAAGCGAACGGTAAATGTAGAACCTTTCCGATGGCAGTCTATTTGCCAATGCTTCGGGGTAATAATCTTCGTCAAAACAAAACTCAATCATCTCAAGATATTCCTGTTGGAGCCTTAAAAGATAATTGCCGTACCAAATTGTTTGTCCCTTTTTATCGCTTCCTTTTTTGAAAATTGGAGGGCAGATAGCGGAATACAGCGAGGCATAGGCAATGTCTTCAATGTTGCTTATTGTTTCGGCATATTGGTAATATTCTTCGATTCTCTCTTGTAATCTGCTGTAAATTTTCTCCGGTTCATCTTTATGAATCGGGGCTTTTTTTATGCCTTCTTGTTCTGCAAACTCACGCAGCAGATTTTCCAATTCTATTGTTTTTAACTGCTCTTTAATTGCCGACTTGAAATCCGCATATATAAAATCCAAAATTCCCTCGCCGTATTTCAAATCAATTTTTGCACCGCTCAAAACATTATTAAAAGGCAACTTTGGCAACTTTTTACCCCAAAGGTATTGGTCTTCTTTGTATTCTGATTCCTCAAAATCTATTTGAAATTTGCTTGCAAACGCTTCCTTTTGCTTTTTGTTTTCCTCTATGTATTCGGGTAAATTCTTATCAACGACATAGCTTTCTTCATCGAGTTTTTCTCCTGTATATTCTTCAATGAGTGGGTTCATAGAAAAATATTCTTTGCCGTAATCGACGGCAATATGAATTTGCTTGTCATCTTTACTGAAACGAGCGTAGTTGTTGAAATATGCCAATCTGACATTATATCCGTCGGAGCGACTTAGGTTGTATATTTCGTTTTTTGTGGGTGTATATTCGGAATAATCTTTTTTCATTTTCTCACCTTTGTTTTAGAAAATCGGATATGTAAAGAAATTAGACAATTAACATAACCCCAAAGAGTATTATACAAAAGTATTGCCTTTGTGTCAACACGCCGATATAATAAATTCGCAAATAATGTTTTCAATAAACCAAATTATCTAAAATTGAATGACCGTCCGAATAGGATATGACTTTGCGATGATACGAGCAGGGCAACGCCGCTTAGCAGGGGCAGGAATACAAAAACAACATTCGGATAAAACGGCAAAAGGCAACGGAAAGAGGCCTCCTTTTTTCTGTTGCTAAGTACATAGCTGTACAAATCGTGCAGCTTATTTTCTCACAAAGGAGGTTAATAAAGATGAGAAAAACAGAATTAAAAGAGCTTTACAAGATGATGTTTCCGAATTATCCGGACATTGTTACGGTGGCTCAACTTCAAGAAATGCTGGGTGTAAGCCGACACTTGGCGTATGACCTAATCAGCGACGGATATATTTCCGGCGTTAAGATCGGAAATGCTTACAAAATTCCGAAGGTCAATGTTATCAACTATGTTATGGAGGAGGGTGTGAAAAATGCAAGTTGAAAAGCTGAAAACAATTGATGCAGACACGCTGCTCTCCACGCCGTTGAACAAAACCTTGTTTGTGGTTGATGGCTTGATACCGCAAGGGTTAAGCGTGCTGTCCGGTTCAAGCAAAATCGGCAAAAGCTGGCTTATGCTGTGGCTCGGTATTCAAGTTGCGAGCGGTCAGCCTGTGTGGGAATTTGAAACCCACAAGAGCAATGTGCTCTATCTGTGCTTGGAAGACACTTATGCACGCATACAAAGTCGCTTGTATAAGATTACGGACGAAGCGCCGGCCGAGTTACGCATTGCCACAACGAGCTTTCAAATCGGTAACGGTTTGGAACAACAGATTGAACAGTATCTAACTGACTTTCCGCAAACAAAACTTGTGATAATAGACACCTTCCAAAAGGTGCGTGATTCAAAAAGTACCGGTGGAAAAAGCGGAATGTATGCAGGTGACTATGACGATGTGTCGGCACTTAAAAATATTTCGGACAAATACGGCATTGCCGTTGTGGTTGTTCATCACGTGAGAAAACTGAAAGATGCCACCGACCCATTTAACGAGGTGTCCGGCTCAACAGGTATCACAGGTGCGGCAGACACAAATTTTGTTTTGAAGCGCAGTCGCTCCGATGAAAGCGGAACGCTGCTTGCAACCGGTCGTGACATTGAGTATCAAGAATTGACCTTAAAGTTTGACAACCGCACACACTTGTGGGAGTTTGTGGAACGAAAAGATATGGAGGACATTCGCCGAGAAGAAATTCCAAAGTTTGTTTTCCGGCTGGTTGAATTTGTATCCGATGTAAAAGAGTGGCAAGGTACGGCGACGGAACTCGTTACACAAATGAATGAAACCGAAGTCACGCCCAATGTTGTGACGAAAATGCTTGCCAGATTTTCGGCGGAAGTTTTTATGCCACAAGGCATTGAGTACAAGACAAAGCGCACCGGCACAAGCCGATTGATTTACTTAAAAAAGCGTGACGGCAATGACGGCGATGACAATAAATCTTCTGTATGAGAAAAAGTCGTCACAACCGTCATTATCGTCATTTTTGAGAAAGGGCTATACAGGTAATGCCAATCCATAAAGGTAACGAGCATAGGTTTTGTAGAGCCTTAAAAGACCCACAAAACCGGCGGTAAATGCCGAAATGGGCTTGCCGCCCCTGTAACCCCGATTTTTAACAGAAAGGAATGAATTTTTATGAGACAAAGAACCACCGCAATCAATATTCATGTAACCGAAACAGAGAAAAGAAAAATGGAAAACGCCGCAAAAAAATGCGGACTTTCGCTTTCCGCTTATCTTAGAAAATTAGGCCTCGGCAAGCAAGTTCAAGCGAGCTTGCCACAAGAATTTTACGAAGCTTACCGAGGTCTAACCTCACTTCGTGATAATTTTAAGTCGCTGCCTGACGACAGAATAAGCGAGGGATTTGATTATGTTATAAGCAAATTTTTGAATGCTTATCACTCGGTTGACGAGCCGGAAAGTGTGAGTGAAAAACCGTGGCAGTAACAAAAATTTGGGCGATTACTGACAGCGTAAGCCGTGTTTTAAGCTATGCAGCAAACCCGGACAAAACGATTTACAGCGACATTTACAAGGCACTTCACTACGCAAGTGACGGGCAAAAGACCGTAGTCGGCGAGGAAAAAGCAATGTATGTAACAGGCGTAAATTGCTCTGCCGAAACCGCTTTTGCCGAGATGAACGCCGTGCAGGAGCACTTTGATAAGACTACCGGAAATGTTGCTTACCACGCCTACCAAAGCTTTAAGACAGGCGAGGTTACGCCTGTGCTCGCTCACAAATTAGGTGTTGAACTTGCAAAAAGAATGTGGGGCGACGAGTACCAAGTGCTTGTCGCCACCCACTTTAACACCAGCACATATCACAACCATTTGGTCATCAATTCAGTGAATATGTGGAACGGCAAAAAGTTTAATTGCAACGAGGGCGCTTATTGGAAACTACGCAATATTTCCGATGAACTGTGCCGTGAAAACGGTCTGACGGTTATTGAAAACCCGAAAGGTAAAACGCCACGCAAGCTGTACTTCGCCGAGAAAAACGGCGAGCCTACCCGATACAATTTAATGCGTGAGGCGATAGATAAAGCACTTACGATGAGCACAAACCCAAAAACTTTTACTTATATTATGAGGCGACTGGGTTATATAATCGACTTAAATCCGTATCATAAGTACGCCACCATTCGCTCGGTGAACAGCAAGAAAACGACCCGATTGTATCGCTTAGGCGAGGGCTATGACCGAGAAAATATTTATGACCGTATGAGAGATACAAGCCAAAATCATTGGCAAGAGGCGTACCGCTTATACAATGAATTTACCGACAAAAAAGACTATGGCATAACGATACAAAAAGCATATTCGGTGAAAGGCAATTTAAAAACCGCAAAGAAAATCACAGGGCTTAAAGCACTATATTTTAAGTATTTGTATCTGCTTGGCATGTTTCCGAAAAGCAAAAAGCACAAGCCACTGTCGCCGGAAATGCGTGAGGCCTGCCGTTTTCTTGACCGCTATACCCGGCAGGTACAGCTGATTTTCGACAACCGATTGACCGATATTTCATCAACCAAGGCGTTTATAAATAAAACCGAGGCGGAAATGAAGATAATATCGGATTATCGCAAAATGCTCTACCGAGATATTGCTTCTTGCCACGACCTGACAGAAAAGGTTGCGCTTATTGCAAAGCGTGACGACTGTACGCAGGCACTTGCCAAACTGCGAAAGGATAAGAAAACGGCGGCAAGAATTATAGAGGACAACCCAAAAATCAAAGCGAATATTCGCATTGAGGAAAATATGCGAAACCAATATTACCCACTTAATAAACAACGAAAGAGAGGTTATGAACGATGACAAAAAGAAATACAGATTTCACTTTAACAAAGCTTGATGACCTGTTTACAACGCAGGAACAGCGTGACGACGCCAAGCTTGAACGAGTGCAAAACATTCCGCTTTGTGAGTTGCACCCATTCAAAAACCACCCGTTTAAGGTGCAAAACGACGAGGAGATGAAGCGAATGATTGAAAGTATTAAAAAAGTCGGGGCAATTACTCCGGCTGTGGCAAGACCCATTAACGGCGGATATGAGATTATCTCCGGGCACAGACGACTTGCGGCTTATCAAGAACTTGGGCTTAAAACTATGCCAGTGATTGTCCGTGATATGACCGACGACGAAGCGGTCATTGCAATGGTGGACGCCAATTTGCAACGAGAAACGGTTTTGCCAAGCGAAAAGGCATTTGCATTTAAGATGAAACGAGACGCTCTGAACCATCAAGGTATTACTTCTCCCCAAGTTGGGGAGAAGTTACTCACCGTAGAAAAAATAGGCGCCGATAGCGGAGACAGTAAAAACCAAGTGTTGAGATATATCCGCTTGACCTACTTAATCCCCGAACTGCTTGCAATGGTAGATAACGGGAAAATCGCATTTAATCCGGCGGTTGAAATTTCATATTTATCAAAGGACGAGCAAAGAATTTTGCTTGACGCTATGAATCTAAACGATTGTACGCCGTCACACGCTCAAAGTATTCGATTAAAGAAATTGTCCCAAGAGGGCAGTCTTGACAGCCAAATTATTTACGGCGTTATGTCGGAGGAAAAGCCTAACCAAAAAGAGCAAATTAAATTCAAGCGTGATGACTTCAAAAAGTATTTTCCGCCGAATTATACCGACGAGCAAATGCGAAAAGATATATTGAAAGGCTTGGAGCTTTTAAGAAAACAGAGAGAACGAAACCGAGACACTCGCTGATTCGTACAGAAGTGTACGCAGCGTGACCCTCGCAGAATGGAAAGAACTATGCCGACAGGCTATAATGAGCTTGTCGGTGTAGGTCAATCCTGTGTAAAAATGAAAGGAGTTAGAATTTATGGTATCAGGACACCTACAAGTTAAAAAAGGATATTATTATGTAGTATTAATCTACAACGACAACAACGGAAAGCGCCGTGTGAAATATTTTTCCACGGGCTTGTCCGAAAAGGGCAACAAGCGCAAAGCGGAAGCCGAGCTTTTACGAATTCGAGGTGAGTTTGAACCGCCCAATGAAGTGGGCGAGCTTGCCGCTGATATGCTGTTTGCGGACTACTTATTACAATGGCTGGACATTGTAAAGGTGCGTGTAAAGGCGACTACCTTCGGCTCTTACGAACAAATGGTAAAATCGGTGATTGAGCCGTATTTTCGCAAGAAAGCGGTGACATTACAGGGCTTAGAGGCAAGGCACATTCAGCAATTCTATTCCGAAAAGTTGAAAACCGTAAAGGCAAATTCGGTTATACACTACCACGCCGTTATTCTTCAGGCACTGAAATATGCGCTTAAAACCGACCTTGTAACACAGAATGTAGCGGAAAAGGTAGACCGACCGAAAAAGAACGACTATCAACCTGTATTCCTTGCTGCGGACGAATTGCAACATCTATTTGAAGTTGTTAAAGGTACAAAATTTGAGTTACCGGTTTTGGTTGCCGCTTTCTACGGACTGCGCAGAGGCGAGGTTGTTGGGCTGAAATGGGACGCCATCGACTTTGAGCGTGGCACAATCACCATTAAGCATACGGTCACTTCGGTGCAAATGGACGGCAAAACAAAAATGTACGCACAGGACTCTGCAAAAACAAAGTCGAGTATGCGTACACTTCCGCTAGTAGGCAGCTTTGCCGAATATTTCAAAGAGGTAAAGGCGGCGCAAGAAGTCAACAAAAAGGTTTGCGGCAACTGTTACAATTACGAATATGACGGCTATGTTTTTGTTGACGAGCTGGGCAACTTAATGAACCCAAACTATTTAACAAGCCAATTTCCGAAATATATTCAAAAACACGGTTGCAAACGAATGCGTTTTCACGACCTGCGACACAGTTGCGCTTCTCTTCTTTTAGCAAACGGAGTACCGCTGAAACAAATTCAAGAATGGCTCGGTCACAGCGACTTTTCCACTACCGCTAACATTTACGCTCATCTTGACTACTCGTCAAAACTGTCCTCGGCAAGTGCAATGGTAAACGGAATGGTGTTGCCCGAAACGGTGAGTTTTGGCAGTAAATGGAGTGAAAATTTATATGACGACGAAAAGAACCGAGCTTGACGGTTCGAATACGCCTAAAAAGGCAAAAAAGGTGCAGTTCTTTCCTAAAATCGGGCTGTTCTTGCGGCGGTTTTGAAGCGGTTTTGCGAAAATGGACAAAAAAGAAAAGTCCAGAAAACCGCTTGGTTACTGGACTTTTTGGCGGAGAGTGAGGGATTCGAACCCTCGGTCCCGTTAGGGATTACCTGATTTCGAGTCAGGCCCGTTATGACCACTTCGATAACTCTCCGTATTCGATTTATTGAGCTCAACAAAGAGCTTATATATTTTACCAAACGTACATACCTTTGTCAAATGATTTATTCAAATATTTTAATTTATTGCAATCAATAAGGGTTTTGTGCCTACGCAAAACGGATTTGCATGGTAAAATCCGTCAATGTTTGCGCAAAAACGGCGATTACAGCATCATTTCAGATATAAAAGTCTTCTATCGGCACGGTAAAAGTAAAGGTGAACGATTTTATACGAATGCATTATTGCATTCCGTATTTTGTCTTAATTCGTTCAAGAACCGAGCCCATAGGCTTTGCAAGCACTATTATAAATGCAACATTGGAAACTACATAGGTAAGCGTAACGGGCACAGCCGACGTAACAGCGGCAATATACCGCGTCAGATTAAACGTGCCGTCATACCAAAGGGTTGTATAAATATCCATAAGCAAAGAATACAGCACTCCCGAAACGGCACTGTAAATTATTCTGAACACAAGACTCTTTTTAAGCTGCGGAGCGAAAACTCCGGCTATAAGCCCGACTATACCCCACGAAAACATCTGGAACGGTGTCCATGGACCCTGCCCAAAATAAAAATTCGATATTACGGCGGTCAGCGCCCCCGTCATAAAACCTGCCTGTGGGCCGAAATACATCGCTGTTATTATAACGAGTGCCGTCACCGGTTTTACGCTGGGTGCCCACGCAAAAATAAGTCTGCCGACTGCCGACAACGCGACCATAACAGCTATTAAAATCATTTCCTTTGTACCGCTTTTTCCCTTTTCAAAGGCGAGAAAAAACGGAACGCACGACAACACGGCAACGCAAAGCGATATCCATGCATACTGTTTATCTTTAAACACTGTGGCACCGAGCAAAACCGCCGCAGGCACCAAAATGCACGGAAAAATATACGAAAGCCATTTTTTAACCATTATCTTCTCCGTTTCCGCGACAGCACTCAGCCGCCTCTTCACTCGTTATCGCTGTGGGACAAAGCGGACGGGCTATGCGGTTCGCCGCCGTCGTATAAAAATTATTTTCTGCGAAAAACGTATTCGGCGCATCGGAAGAAACGATTTCGCCGTCAAAGAACAGCGCGCACCTATCGGCACCGACAGCGGCAAACTCAACATCATGAGTTACCATAACAACCGTTATTCCGTCCGATTTAAGCTTTTTCAATACATTCAAAAGCGAGGACTTTGAAAAGGCGTCAAGTCCCTTTGTAGGTTCGTCCAAAAGCAGTATTGTAGGCTCTGAAAGCAACATTTTCGCAAGGGCGCATTTTTGCTGTTCACCGCCGCTGAGGTCATAAGGATGCTTTGTAAGCAAATCCGTTATACCGAGTTTTTCGGAAATATCGCGTATTTTTTCTTCGCGCTCTTCTTTTTTATACTCCATCGCCTTGAGCATTTCTTCGAGATCGCCCGAAACGGTATCCTTTAAAAATACCGTCTGCGGATTTTGCGGCAGATATGCAAGCTTCTTTCGGTACAGCGAATTGCCCTTATAATCCTTGATTTTTTTGCCGTCTATCTTTATTTTGCCGCGGTACGGCTTATTAAGACCCGAAATGACATTCAGCATTGTCGTTTTTCCCGTGCCGTTGCCGCCGAGAATACAAATTGTCTCGCCGCGATTCGCTTTAAGATTTACACCGCGCAGAATGTCGGGCAAATCTCTTTCATATCTGAACCAAACATTTTTAAGCTCGATTGCCGTATCGGTTTTATCGGAATATTCTGATTTATCACCGTCGGAAAAGTCTATATTCCTTTTGAAATTGCGTCTGAAAAACTCCTGCCCCTCTTTAACCGTAAGCGGGCAGACTTCGTCCGACGAGAGCAGATTGTAAAGCCTTACGGCACTCGGAAGACCCTTGAGCATAGGGTGCTCGGGATTTATTTTTTTAAGATTTTTGCCGACGGCACGCGGTAAATCATACAAAAGCACGCAGCCGTTTTCCATAAGCAAAACCTTGTCGGCTATCGGGAAAACGTCCTCAAGACGGTGCTCTACCAAAAGCACGGTAATACCGAATTCGGTATTCAGCTTCTTAAGCGTCGCTATAAAATCAGCCGCGGCTATGGGGTCAAGCTGACTTGTGGGCTCATCTAAGATAAGCAACTTGGGCTGCATTACCATAACCGACGCAAGATTTAAAAGCTGCTTCTGACCGCCCGAAAGCTCGTCTGTTTTTTTGCGGAACCAATCCTGTATGCCGAAATAGCTCGCCATCTCGCCCACTCTGCGGCGAATTACGTTTTGCGGCACACCGAGATTTTCAAGACCGAACGACAGCTCATGCCAAACCTTGTCCGTAACTATCTGATTATCGGGATTTTGCCCGACAAACCCTATGGCACATGCACTCTCGCGAAGGCCGAGGGAATCGATGCTTTTCCCGTTATAGAGTATCTCGCCGCTCTTTTCACCTGCGGGAGCAAGCTCGTTTTTAATCAGCTTTAAAAGGGTGGTCTTTCCGCAGCCCGTTGCGCCGCATATTACAGTAAAATCACCCTGCCCGATATTAAGAGAAATATTGTGAAGAGTGTCTTTTTCCGCCTTGGGGTAACGGAAATTCAAATTTTCGATATGTAATATTTCCACTTTAAATTCTCCTTTACCTCAATAAAAAACGGAAGAAACGATAATATAAAAAATGAAATGTAAGTAATTAACGATTTTGACGAAAGGCTGATTTTGCCGAGCTCCGGATAAAATGTAAAATCGATGCTTCCGCTGCCGACGCCTATAAGTACGGCAACAAAAAGCAATAATCCCGACAATAAAACCGCCGCGTCTCTCGCCCCGAATTTAAACAGCGAAAAGTTTGTTCTGCCGTGCAGACCGTATCCGCGCGCTCTCATAGATGACGACAGCTCCATGGAATTTTCAAGCGACCACGAAATCATCGCCGTAAACACTCGTATTCCGCCGCGCAATCTGTCAACATAGCTTTTTTGCGAATATAGCCCCATTGCCTTTTGCGCTCTGCTCACATTTTTCATCTGTCTTTTAAACATCGGAACAAATCTGAGAGCCATGGAAAGCACGAGCGACATTTTCGGGATAATTCTGCCGAACAGATACAAGAATTTATCCTCGGTCATAATTTCATTATAGCACTTGCACCAAAACAGCACTCCGACAACCATCACCGAGATAAAAACGCCGTAAACAACCGCTTCAATCGTTACCGGGTTACCGTTCATAAAGAAAAGCGGAGTAACGCCGTTATGCGAAAACAGAGGATTTGTAACAGCCACAAGCAGAAAAAGCGGAAGATAAAAGCCCATATCGCTTAAAATAGCCTTTTTCCTCACGAGCATAAGCGAAAACATAATGCCGCCGAGGAGTGCTGTGAGCTGTATTACGGGATTCCATACAAACATAGCCGTTAACAGCACAGATATAAAATATGTAAAAGTAACAGCCGGATGATATCCGCCGAAAGCTTTCATCCCGTTTCATCTCCCATCCATATACAGCCGACGTCCTTGCCGAGATCGCAGGTATAGACCCATGCTATTCGGTCGCCGTCCTTCAGTTTGTATTTTGAGCATCCGTAATTCGGAAATTCGCCGTTCACCTGATACATCCAACCCGAAAGCGGTCCGCAGGAAAATTCGTACAGATAATTTATACCCTGAACGTATACGCTGCCATAGCTGTTTTTATCGGCGCCCTGATACTCCATCTGTATTTTATTATACCTTACCGCCCTGTCAAGTATATCAAAAACGGTGTCGCCGGGTCTTAACACATATTCGGTTTCCGGCAATATAACGCCGTTTTGCGGCACGTATTTATCGGATTGCAGGGCTTTGTCAAGCTCGTCGTAATTTTGAAGCACGGTATCACAGCGAATACTGATAAAAACCGTCTCGCTCTGCGGGGTTATATCGTCGATATGAGTAAGATAGTACTCGTCAACGGACTGAATGTTTGTGCCGTGAATCAATACGGCTATTATCAGCGCCAACGACAGGAGCGCCAAAATATCTTTTTTCAATTATGACTCCCCTTCCACGAGAAAAAATTACCGCATTTCGTCGTCTTCATCCTTATACATTGCCGCAAGTTCCTCCATTTCGAGAGTTTTTTTCATCTTACGGCGTCTGATTCTTATAATTATAAACACGGTAAGTCCTACCGCTAAAACAAACAGTACAACAGATATTACTATGGCGCGAACGATATTGTCAAGCTTTGTCTTTGTCTTGACGACATCCTCCCAACGCTCGATTTTTGCTCTGTCATATTCGCTGAGCGCGTTATAGCGTTTAACGATTTTATTCACCTTGCCCCTATCCTTGAGCGTGATTTTATCAAACGGATAAAGCTCGGCTTTAATGTCGTCGTTCAGCGAATCTATTTCCGCCTGAACCGCGGCAATTTGCTCCTTTGCCGAAACAAGCTTTCGGAGATATGCGTCTTTACCGTCAAAATCTTCACTCCTTTCGAGCTTATCAAGCAATGTTACAACCAAAACATACTGCTCCGTAGTGAGTTTTTCGGGCAGAGAGTCAACCATTGCACGGTCGGAATCGGTAAAATACAAAATGGCGTCGTCGTTTGCGTCATCATCCGAAAACACAATCACCGCGGTTTCACCCGCTATTTCCGAAACGTCTATTCCGCGTTTTTTGGCTTCATCGGACAAAGTCCAATAATTGCTCACGTAGCACCGCTCTGTTTCGGGCAACGAATAAAAAACCGCAAGAAGCTCGCGAAGCGTTTGTTTATCGGTCTTATTGCCGATTTTTGAAATGTCGGAAGTAAGGTCGTTTATTCGCGATTTAAGCGCGGAGCTCTGCTCTTTTCTGAAATCGAAAAGAGTTCTCATACCGTTTTTTTGCCGCCAAAGAGATGCCATGGTATAAAGGGTCTGCTCCGACGCCATGGTATTTGATTTATCGGGCAAAGAGGTGGGATTGTCGGGGTCGTAAGTAAACGAATGGACAAATCCGCCGTCCATCATTCTGTAACGCATTATACCGTCAAAAAGGGTGTTGCCGTTTTTTATGAAACGGCTGTCCGAGAGAGGGTCGATATTAAGACTGCACAGCGCCACCGCCACCCAATCGGTACTCTCTACATTCTGAGTTCCCCAACTTTTGTAGTCGCCCGTGTCGAGTTGCAGACGTGAAAGGCACAAAACCGCTTCATCAACAACCTCGTGCACCGTTTTGCTCTCATCGGCGGACAACGCTTTTCTGTGATAAGAATATATTTTTTCGGAATTATAATATGGTGCGAGTGCCGTTATCGCCATAGCGGTAATATCGGGGTCTGCATCATCCGAGCTCAGGGCAAATCCGCCGTCGGAAAGCTGCTTTGAAATTATTTCAACGATTATATCGTCGCGGGTGTTGTACGCTCCGTCAGGCACGGTATAGCGCATACTGTCAAGAGTTATAAGCCCCCATATCCAGCCGTTTATGCCCTGTCTTCCGAGCGGCGTTGTCTTGCCGCGGTCGTAGGTTCCGTCCGCTATCAGATTTATCGGCGCGCCGTTTTCGTCGGTTCCGAAATTTGTCGGGTCGCCGCCCATAGCGAGAACGGCGAGTGCTATTCTGTGCCACTCGGTTGCCTTTGCGGCACTGAGCCTTCCGCTTTCGCGATAACGCTCCTCTACCCTGTCTTTTATGACCGCAAGGTATCCCTCGTTGTTATCCTGTATTCCGAGTCTGCCGAGAGCTATGGGATACCAATCCCCCGGAGTAGTACCCGCATTTTCCAAATATTTATCGTTAATCAAATATCCGTCGGGTTCCGAGCCGTTATCGGCTTTTTTCCATGCGATAATACCGTCCGCGACGCTAAGGAAATTGTCGGACGTATACTCCTTATTCTCTTTTGCCGATACGATGAAAGAAATTGAGGATATAACACACAGGACGCATAAAAACACCGAAATAACACGTTTTGTCATTTTTGGGAAGAGCTCTCCTTAACAGATTTTTCTTTTTCGCCGTTTTTGCGGCGTTTCTTTACATAAAACACAATAAAGCATACTCCGCCTGCCAAAACGATAAATGCCGATACCGAACAAATTACCGTGACAAGCGTTTTTGATTTTTTGTTTTCCGACAATGATACGGCGTTTTCCGTGCTCTCTTCGCTCTCGGAAAGAGCCTCCGAAGCTTCGTTTATCTCCTCCGTTTCCGCATCGGTCTCGGAAAAAGCGGATTCCTCCGCAGCCGAAGCCGCGACAGCGTCGGCAGACCCACCGGAAGCGGCAGCTGCCGCGCCGCCCGACGCATTCTTGCCGCCTAATGCCGCACCGGAGGACACATGAGCGCCGCTGCCGCCGACGGACAAAGGAGCATCCGCAGGAGCGGAGTTTGTTTCCGCCCCCGGATTTTGAAGTGCCGAATTGATAGCGGAAACCGCGTTATCGACCGCGCTTTGCGAAGCGTCAAGCGTCTCGGCAACGGATAATGCCGCGGCGTATGCATTTTTTACATTTGAGCGCGTTATAAGACCCGAATAAATGGTTCTTTCTATTGCCTTTGTAAGCGAGTCCTTATTCGCCACCGAAAAATAGCCGGATTTCGGCTGATTTTCGACATTCGGAATTGAGGTTCCCATAGCACCGAAGCCGCCTATATCCGCTCCGTAGCCGAGAGTGAACTGTACTCTGACGATATCTCCGTCGGAAAGGTATGTATCGGCAAAACCGACATTCGGGAAAACGTTGTTGACGGAATACATCCAGCCCGAGCCGTTTGTTATTACAAATTCACCGAGATGGCCTTTCCAGTTTTTCTCATAATCGCCGGGGTCATAAAACGTCATTGTGCTTTTAAGATGCGGCACCAAAACAGACGGTATTGTCGGTGAAATTCCGAGTGCTTTCGGAGACGAAGCGGACGAGCTTCTCTGATAATTGTTATATCTCGCCGCAGACGCCGTACCGTCGGCTACATATGCGAGGTAAAACGAAGAGCTTACGCTGCCGCCGTAATAACCCACATATCCGTTTTCATTAAGCAGGCGCAAAAGCTGCTGAGCGGACGTCTCGCCCTCGTATATATTTACTTTTTGGGGATACACGAGATATCCGCAGCCTATGGTGAACATTTCGACGCTCCAAACAGCCGTGCCGATTTTTTCGCCCTGCCGCGCTTTCTCGTAGTTAATGTGATATGTAAGCTGCTTTTTTCGCCCGCCGTCGGACGATGCCGAAACGACAACCGTGTTATCGCCCTCAAAGGTAAAGTTAAGGGTATAGCTTGATTTTTCGTTATCGTCCCATGTGGGCGAAAGCTTTTCGCCGTTAAACGTAACCGTCGCTTTTATTTTTTCGCCTGACGCATTTCTCGCCCATACGTCAAATGTCTTTTTGCTTCCGCGCTGAGTTGTATTGTCGGAAAGCGTAGTTCTGAGCGTAGGGCCTGCCGCGGCAAAAACCCGAGACGACGGCAGAATAAGCAAAAAACACATAAAAAAGCAAATAAGAGCTCTTTTGGTTTTGTTTTTATCCGTGGTATATACCTCCCTTGCAAAATGAATCCGCCGATAATCGGCATTTTTCGGTTTAGAGTAAGCGATGTACCCGCCGGAGACAAAATGCCCCGTCGGGTACGTAATCAATCCGTCTTATTCTTCGTCCTTTTTGCGTTTGGCGGTAACAGCCATTGCCGCAGCAAAAGAAGAGAACATTAAAAATGCAACCGCCGCATTTCCGATTCTGCCTGTTTTGGGAATTGAAACACCCTTAATATCCGTATCGGCGGTATTTCCGGAATTTGACGTATTCCCGTCTGTACCCGGTACCGACGGTACATTGACATTTCCGTTGTCATTGCTACCGAGTGACGAATCTGTCGGAATTTCGTCAAGTGCCGCCTTGGCTTTTATCAAAGCGGTATTCACTTCGTCCTTATTCTTCGCCGCACTTATATCAGCCATACCTTTTTCGAGAGCCTTGTTAAATGCCTCACGATTGAGTGTGTAATCCGAAGCGTCCTTGTAGCTCTCGAGCTGCTCGAGTGCTGTCTTTTTGGCTTCTTTGAGGCTTATTATTTCGGAAAGCTCTTTTTCGGCGTTCAAAAGCACATCAAGATTTGAAACGTACGGCTTTAAATCGTCGTCGAGATTGTCATATGCGTTTCTTGCCTCGTTTATTTTAACGCCGCTGTCCGCCGTTACATCGCCGATGTCGTTGATTTTTTCGACAACCTCGTTTACATCGTCGGCATCAAAAGTCTTTTGCCAATAAAGGATCGGATAGCCGCCGTTTACAAGAGAATATTCGTCTTTTTTGAATTTTTCGCCGAGAAGCGCGAGGAATTCGGGAGATTTCATAAACTCGGTTGTCTCGCCTGTGGTACTTCCGTCACCGTTTCCGATTCCGTTCTCTGTAACGGAAGAGTCATAATAGCATTCTTGGACCCTGTTATCATTTGTGAGCGAGCCTGCTATTGCGCCTGCCTGACCGTCGGATGCGGAAGTTATTTTACCTGCGTTATAGCAATTGACTATGGTGTGGCCGTCCTGAGCCTGTCCTACAATGCCGCCGAGTGAATAAATACCGTTTATGCTTCCGAGGTTGTAGCAGTTGTCTATGGTAACCTCAACCGAAGTATCACGTCTTGTAGTATCGAGATGTCCTACAATACCGCCTGTATGGCCGCTGCTTGCATAAAGCGAGCCTACGTTGTAGCAGCCCGTGATATTACTCTTGCCGCCGTCGCGCACTGTACCGACTATACCGCCCATGTAACCGCTGCCGTAAATATCGGCACCGTTCCAGCAGTTTATAAAGTCTGCACCGTTACTCCATTTGGCGATACCGCCGAGGAACGAAGTGTATATATTTTCTTTGCCGATTTCGCCGCTTGCGACACCGACATTCTTAATTACGGCATTTTGGCAGACAGTTCCGAAAAGTCCGCCGCGGAGAGAAGTAAGATTGTCTATGACATATCCGTCGCCGTCAAATACACCGTCAAACTGATTTCTGTCAGAGCCTATCGGGGTCCAGTTGTCATAGTCGCTGAGGTCGATATTATCGGTCATTTCAAAGTAAACACCGGTAGTTGCCATAAGCTTGGTATTTACGTAATATGACAGATTGTAAAGGTCCTCTGCCGTGCTTATAAGGTACGGTGAAGTCTCGGAGCCCAAGCCCTCCCACGGGATTTTATCCTTTACCGTAACTGTTACAAAGGTCTTGAGTTTACCGCTCTTTATACATACCTTTTGAGTTCCGACTTCAAGTGAATCACCGGAAATTATCTCATAATCCGTTACGGGCTTTTGCGCTCCGTCGCTGTAATATGCGGTAACCTCCATGCCGGCAGCGTCAAAAGAGTCGCCGTCATAATATTCGGTCTTATCGGGTGCTTTTGTAACCGCGATAGAAGTGATGTACGGCGTATTTGAGTCAAGCTCTCCCTCGCCGCCGACAAGCTCTATTGCCGAAACAAGAGCCGAATAATTATTTACGTATCTGCGTTCGTTTTCGGGAACCGCACGGAATTTTGCGAGTGCGCTCTTTGCCGCAGACTTATAATTTGCGTCCGTCGGCAGAGGAAGAGCGTCTATGGCGCTTACTGCGTCCGTGATTGCCGATTTGGTTTCCGCGCTCCAGTCGCCGCGCATATCATAAAGTGCTCTCATCTTATTTTCAAATCTCCAATAAGCTACGAGAGCGTAAGTTGCCTGATCGTTTGCCATACTGTTCCAGCCGTTGCCGACAACATGGCAGAAGCCGCCGTTTGTATCGCGGAATCTCAGAAGTCCGTCAAGGAGCGTTAAGCCGTCGGAGGTTATAAATCTGCTGTCCTTTTGGGGGTCGATTCCGACAGAAGTCAGCGCAACTATAACCTGAGCTATACTTTCGGAGTTATCGGTATTCCAGGAAGTAAAGCCCGCTTTATCGTTCATCATTGAGCCTAAGCGGTCAAATGCTTCGTCCACGCATTGACGAACCGTTTTTGAAACTTCGTCGCCCGAAATTTCATTTTTATATGTATACACGGTATCGTCATTGTAATAAGGAGCGAGCGCCTGTATTGCCATAGCGGTAATATCGACATCCGACGATGAACCGTAACCGCCGAGAACCCAGCCGCCGTATTTATTGCCGTCTACGCCGTCGGTAAGCTGCATTTTAAGTATTTCTTTTATGAAAAGCTCACGCTGATATGCGGCGTCGCTCGGAACCTCATACATACCGGTATCAAGAGCAATAAGACCCCATATCCAGCCGTTTATACCCTGTTTGCCGGGACCGCCCTTTACCTTGCAGTTATAGCTGCCGTCCGCGATAAGATTTATCGGCTGACCGTTATACGTTCCGAAGCTTGTGGGGTCGCCGCCGAGAGCCGCTATTGCAACAACGCCTCTGTGCCACTCGGTAGCCTTTACGCTGTGAAGTGTACCGCCGTTTTCGGTGTATGTCTTTTCGACGTATGACTTCATGGCATTGAGATAGTCGGTGTAGCCTGTGCCGTCGTCGATAAGATAAGTATATTTTCCGTCTACGGAATCGAAATATCCGTAACGACCCATAGCAAGTGCCATCCAGTCGGTAGCCGTAGAGCTGGCGCCTGACATATAGCTTTCATTGCCCAAAAGAGTGTCGGCGGAAGTGAGCCCCGCTTTGGTTTTTGAGCTCTTGACTGCCTCTTTAATGTAACCCGAAAGCTTTGCCGAAAGCTCGGTTCCCTCGCTGAACGAAGGACGAACGGGCTTATCTGCGGAAACAAGGCTTTCCCAAGCAAGCTTCGGATTTGTGTCGCCCGAAACAAATGCCGAACCGAGCATAGTCTCGGTTACTAAGTCAACCTTTGCCGCGCCGTCAACATCGCCTTTATTGCCCGTTGCCGCGAAAGACGAGGTTGAGAGATAATAGCAGTTCTTCGCCGTTCCTCTTGTGGCGCCTATCAATGCGCCGATATTGTTTTGGTAGCCTGCCGAGTCTTCAACCGTGCCTGCATTGTAGCAATTTACAAGCTCGGGAGACGCCGCTTTGTGTCCGCCGGCTACGCCGCCGACAGAGGCAGGACCCGATACCTTACCTGTGTTATAGCAGTTTTCGAGTTTGCCTGCGCGCCAATGCTGACCGCTTACGCCGCCTATGTAGCCTGTTGTACCGCTGACATTACCCGAATTGTAGCAGCCCGAAACGGTAGACGCGCCGCCGACATAGCCCACTACGCCGCCGACTCCCGAAGAGCCGCTGACATCGGCATTATTTCCGCAGCCAATTATATTGCCTGCATTGAGGTAACCGACAACGCCTGCAACCGATGAAGAACCGCTGACGCTGCCCTTAACCGTAACATTCTTAACCGTACCGCCGTTTACCTTTCCGAAAAGTCCCGCATTGGAGCCCGAAGAAATGTAAAGTCCGCTGATTACATGGTTGTTTCCGTCGAATGTTCCGGCAAAAGCCGATGACGAGGAGCCTATAGGCGTCCATTCGGAGCCTTCTCCGCCGAGGTCGATATCGGCTGTAAGCTCTACTGTTTTTCCCGAAAAGTCTTCACCGCCGTTCACCTTTTCGGAGAACGCGAGCAGCTCCTTTGCCGACGATATTGAAAGATCAGCCGGTGCGGCAAGTACCGCAACGGGTATCACAGACAATATCATCACAAGAGCAAGAAGCCATGACAGACATTTCTTTACTGTCTTTTTAGGTTTTAACATACCTTACTCCTTTCAAAACTCTTTACTTTTTGCGCTTCCCGCCGGGAGTTTTAAGACCGGCTTTTTCGAGAGCGCGCGGCCAAGGGCCTAAAAATGCTTTAATTCGCGAGCGTGTGGCGTCATCGAAATCGTCTTTTCGCGGAAGCCTTTTCAGCTCCTCGGATTTACGCACAAGCTCATTTACTGCCCATTTTTCTTTGTCGTCGCCAAACATAAAATCCTCCGAACACAAAAAATCTCTCCCTGCCGAAAAGCAGGGAGAGTGCAACAAATTAACCAACGAAAAAATCTTGCGCAATCGGGCAAAGAGTGCCCCGACAGCACAAATCAAAAGCTGATAAATCGGCTGCACTCTTCTCACCAAAGTTGTGTTTAACCATAAAATACGGCAGGTCTCCTGACTTATGATCCCATACATCACGGGAAGAGTCGCCTTCTCGGAAAGCTCCAATGGATCGGACTCTCTTACGTCAAACACAGTAATGGCGGTTGTTCCGGATTTCAACCGGATTCCCTTTTAATTCGCGGCAAGAACCGCGAAACCGTATTTTTTACCAAATATTAAACTGTATAAGCCCAAGTTGCAAAGACGAACCGGCAAAAAGCGTCGATTTTGCGGTTTATCTTACAACTTATTGATATTTTACTACATAAATATTGCGCCGTCAATAAAACACGGCGCAAAATATGTGCGTAATACCTGTTTGCATTTGAAAAAATTTTAGTAAATTATTGACAATGAGGCTTTAATTTAATATAATATCAAAGCATGAAATGCGCCGATGTGGCGAAATCGGCAGACGCAAGGGACTTAAAATCCCTCGGTAGCAATACCGTACCGGTTCAAGTCCGGTCATCGGCACCATTGTTTTACGGCCACAACCGTGAACTATGAAGAACAAGCGTGAATATAGGCGTATCAAAGAGCTTTTTTAGACGATTCTGCCCTTTCAATCCCCTACATTCACTCTTGTGCACTCCATAACTGCAGTAAAATTGCAGTACAAAAGCCATACTATATTTTACTGAAATTTTGGAAATCGAGAAATATAAACCGGTTATTTCGACCGGTTTATATTTTTGTCCTTTTCAGACCGCTAATTCAGCACTATAAGTTATAGCATAAAAGCGTCCCTCCTGATGTGCAACCTGCATCAAGAGGGGTATATTATATTACGAACGACAAAAATGTTACGTATCAGCACAAATGTAGTTAATAAACATCTAAAGTATGCTGATACGTAACATTTTAATAGCATTTACAACATCTTGCGTGTCTATTTTTGATATATCAAATGACATTCTTTACACCTCTTTCACATCTAATAATGCAGATTTCAGATTTATCCAAATCTTACACGTGCCCTTGTATTTTATAGGGCAAAAGTTTTCGCATGAGCAAATACAACACGGATTGCTTTTCACAAAACGTATTGCTTGATTTGTTTCATCTGCAACGTCAACTTTGTATTTCCCAACCTTTTGAAACTTGGTTTCTGTATTCAAAAAAATCTCCCCTTTTTACTTTTCAATGGAGCGTTTTGGAGCAAGATAGGAGATTTGAACTCCCACCCTCAGTTTGGAAAACTGATGTGCTGACCGTTAACACTAATCTTGCATATAAAGGTAGGGAGCCAAGCTCTCCCCGTGCCATATTTAACGTGGTTTTTTTGACGAGATGGTTTCACCACAAACTCTCCGCTTGTTTTTTCGGCGGCTTTTACGCAAGTCATACGAGAGTGACTACTTGGTTTTCACATCTATATATGACGAAAAAAACGTCTGATTTGCCCTTAAATGCAAAAAAACACCCCTACTTTCGTTTTGAAAGCAGGGGCGTTTTTGCGTCTGTATCAGTTTTTAGTTTGACTGTTTTCTCACTATTTTACCGTCAAACAGTTCTATACTGTCAAGTCTAATATTTCAGACGTTTGCGTTTGTTTTTCCCCTGATAAATATGTCAGTAATAAAGATGCTCCGTCTTTTGAAAATTCTGCTTCAATAACAGGGGTATCAACATTTGAAAAATTCAATTTAAACTCTTTGTAAAACATGTTTTTGTCGAAAATATTTTGTACAACAACCTTTCTGTTTTCAAAAGGAGTCTCTTTTGAAACATCAATATATGCAATTAACTTATCTGAATTAGTCAATACATTTGTGAATTCCTCCGAAAAAGTATTTTCGTTTGCATTATAGTACTTATGTATTGTAATTCCCGTCCCCATACCGATTCCAATGTCAATTATGTCGCCACCGATCGTGTTAATTTCAATAGGACGGTCGGTTTTTTCCGACAACGCAATTTTGCCCTCAGGATTATAAATTTCGTAACGGACTTGATTGTCGTTCTCTTTATAAATGCGATAATATTTTCCGGAATCAATAATTTGCGTTTGTTTAAGGTTGCTGTACGGTGAGCATGCAGTTAAAAAGCAGAAAAGAACTGAAAGTGATATGTATAAATATTTTTTCATAGATATCTCCTATTTATAAAACCAGAACTTTTCTGTACCGGAAACATAAACTTGCGTATATGAGTTGTGATATGCCCAATCCGTTGGATTTGGAAGACTATGAAAATACAAAGCTCCACCAGTAATATCAGCTTCAGCCCCACTATAAATAGGTATAACAACGGCTAAACATTCATCCATTGCAGCTTTTTCAATCGAATTATCGCATATGCCGTTATTGTAATAATTCATAGCTGATTGATACATAGGACTATTATACCCATCAAATTGATATTTAGCACTTATAACTGATTCAATATCCGTCCACGAGGCTCTTTTCCCAATTCTATTTTTCATGACATGCGCAACCGCTTGTTTAGTGCGCTTGTTTTGACCACCAGCCTCTGCATAAACTGTTGCTGCATACGATTTTTCTTGTGATGTTGGTATATGCGGTGTAGTTGATGAAGAAGAATTTGATGGATTAGATGGTTTTGAAGAAGTTGATTGTCTTGGAGGATTTGCGGTAGGTTTTGATGAGCATCCACTTAATATTGTAACCATACCTATAACTAATAATCCTATTCCAACAATCGCACCAAATAAGTTTCCACTTGAATCGGCATTGTTTATTGGATTATTACCACAGTATTGAAATAAATTCTGAGTACTTATGTCACGGTTGTCAATCACACTGTCTGAATTCAGGAACCTGCCGACTTCGGGAGAATAATAGCGTGATTTGAGGTGGTAATAACCCGTCTCGCTGTCGTAATAGTAGCTTCTGTACCGCAGAGGGTTCGTTTGAGCCAAGGCGATGTTGCCGGTTATTTGAGTTATGTTACCCCAAGCGTCGTAGTAATAGTTTGCAACTACGGTGCCATTTTTATCGGCTATTGCGACTATATCGTTTTGTACATTCTTTATGTAGTAATATTCTTCGCCGTTATAAATGAAACCGAAAGCGTCGCCGTTATTATCATACATAAAGATAAGCGTTTCGTCGCCCGTCTTTTGACCTGCCAATATACTTCCGTTATAGAAATATTCGGTCTTTACGCCGTTTACGGTTTTGCTTACTCTGTCGCCGTCGGTATTGTAAGCGTAAACATATGTGTTGTCGCCGTCGGTTATACGCTCAAGCTGCCTGCCGCACCACTCAAACGACTTGCTGCCGAAAGTGATGGGATTGCCGATTTCGTCATAGGTCACAGCCTGACCGTTAAAGCTTGTTAAAAGGTCGCGCCACTCGCTGTTTGAATAGCCGTAGCTCGTACTCTTTATTTCTTCTCCGACATTGCCGAGAGTGTATTTATATACCTTTTTGCCGGTAATGTTACCGTTTGTATATGTATATACGGTTGTGGTGTCTGCTCTTTGGTCGTTTTCACGCACAAGCTGATTTAATCCGTCATAAACATAGCTTACGGTGTATGTTCCGTCGTTTATACTCAGAATATTGCCAACCGCGTCATAGGTATATGTGTATGTTCCGTTTGCGGTTTCGAGGGACTTTACTGTTGTCGAAGTTCTGTTGCCGCTCTCTCGGTTGTAATAAGTATAGCGATTATGCAGCGTTTTTGAAAGCGACGGCATAACGGTTTTGTCGGTAATTCTGCCGAATCCGTCATAAGAATAGCCAATTTTTTCCTTGCCGTTCCACGTAACTCCGTATATTTGGTCGGGCATTTCACCAATGCTTAAATTACCGTAACGATAACCGATGGTTTGCTCACCGAGTGCAAATTTGTGTTTAACACCCACAAGGTAATTTGTTTTATCGGCGTAGGTATACGCTAATGACGAAGAAAGCGTTGAACCCACATATGTTTTTTGACCGACCGCACGGTTTGCAAGGTCGTAACAGAATACTGTTTTTTCGCCGGTAGCACTGTCGAAGTTTGACGCAATGTTACCGTCTCTGCCGTAGCTGTAGCTTAGCTTTCTGTTACCGTCTCCATTATACATTTTATACGACAAACGGTCAAGATTATCATAAGAATAATTTATACAATCTCCGTTGCCGTAATTTTGTTTCAACAGAAGTCCCGTTGCAGAGTCATACTCAAAGCTTGAGAGCATGCGGTATGATGTACCGTTTCCGACCTTTGTTTCCGTTGTTCTGCCGAGGCTGTCATAGCCTAATTTGTATTTAACGGCACCGTTTACATCAATGTCTGTAACCTGACCCGCGTTGTCATGGACGTAGCTGTTTGTCATACCGCCCGATGATACGCTTTCAAGGCGACTGTTTGCGGCATTATACGTATAAGATGTTTCTCTGCCGAGAGCGTCTGTCGAGCTGTTTAAAACACCTTTTGTCGTATCATAGTTATATGAAGTGACATTTCCGAGCTGGTCCTTTGACGTGGCGACAAAGTTCTTATCGTCGGTATACGTCGCTTCGCTGATAATGGAAGCACCGTTTTCCTGCCATTCTGCCGGGTAGAAATACCAACGCATACCCTCGGGCAGACTGTCGGCGGTACAACTTGCCTGTTTTACGGTCTGTGAAGCAATTATTTCGTTGCCGGTATCAAGTTGTCCGTCCAAAACGCGCGTATAGTCGGTGCAACCTGTGAATATGCCGAAAGTATTATCCTGCTTTTTGACTATTTTGAATTTTTGTGCCGAACTTCCGTTCTTGGCGCAAAGCTGAAGCGGTGCCGCCTGAGCCGACGAACCGTCAGTTATGTCAAGATAAAGATTTGCGTTATTCGAGTGAACGGAGCGTATATTATATACATCGGTCTCTCCGGGGACTGCTTCAAGCACCCAGTGCTGTTTTTCATATCCCGGTGAATAAGAGTATGTAACTACGCTGTTTCCCCCCGCAGGAGAATCTCCGCTGTCGAGGCTCTTTCCCGAATAAGAATTGACAATAATGTACTCTTTTCCGCTCTCAAGCGTTACTGCCGGTGCGCGTGCCGCTATTTCGGTTTTTGTTACATTGCCCTTGTCGTCGTAATAAAAGCCGTAATCCTGTCCGTCAGAAGAAAGAGCATAAAGCAGTTCCTTTTTATCCGTATATGTATACATATACTTACTGCCTGAGGGATTGAGCATTTTTGACATCTGATTGCCGTAATATGCAAATTTAGATTCGGTTTTTTGAAGGTCAACCGCCGAAACAAGGTTGCCTTTTTTATCGTAATCGTATGTTTCGCCGTAATCCTCTTTGTAGCAAAAAGCACCTGTGGTGTAAAGAGTGTTGACGTTATAGGAATATACTGCTTGAATTGCTATCTTTGCATAATCCGTGGGGATTTTTGCTTTGCCTGTTACAAATTGCCATGAATTCACATCGCAATTGGCATTGTAATGCTGCATACCGAGCCAATTTCCCGCGGCGTCATAATAGTGAAGAGCTATTTTGAAAGTAGGTTGGTAGCGGTCATTTTCTTTAAGACCGTTGTCTGTGGGTGCAGAGTCACCCTTGAGCCACATACCAAAACTGAACACATCATTTTTATGTCCCGATACGTTTATGTATTGCAGTGCTCCACGGAACTTATCGGTAACGTCACTGTATGAAATGCCGCACCAGTCAAAACCGTTGAGTCCTGCGCCGGTAACTGTGTTAGGGTCAACATTTTCCCAACCGGTAATGTTGTTTGTAAACGAACCGTTTTCTACAAGGTTGAAGCAGCTTTCGGAACCCGAACGTTCAAGCTGAACATCATCAAACCAAGCATAACCCGACGCATTCCCGTTAAGACCCATTGTAACCCGTATGGATTTGCCGGAGTCGATTGTAAATGTAACGCTTCTGCGTTCCCATTGGCCGTCGCCGTGTATAGTGTGATTTATGCTGTCTGCATATACGGCATTTTCAATTCCGTTGTCGCCCCAAATCTCAACGCCGAGATTTGTTCCGTCACCGGTCAGCCATACATTTGATGTGGTAATGTATGCGGAAAGGGTGTATGTTCCTGCCGGGAGAAAATATTTGTCAAACGATTGTACCAAATATGCTTTGCCTGCCGAATTATCAGCTTTGCTTATCTGCAAGCAACCGTTTCCGAGATGTCCGTTTTCGGTATCGTACTTTATTTCGTATGCTCCGTTGGGATTATCTGCGTATTGCCAGTATCCGTTAAATCCGTTTGCCAACTGCGGATTTACCATATAATTGGTGGCACTTGAAAGCACGCGCGATTGCGATAAAATTTTATTTGACACGGGATTTGCTTTATCGTTATCCGTGCTTTTACCAAGTTCAAAAAACTTTGCTGTTCCGTCCTCATCGGAAACTATTCCTTTGGTCTGACCGTAATCATTAAATTGATATGTTAATGTTCGTCCTTGCTTGTCGGTTACGTCAGTTTCATTTTGTCTGTATGAGAACGCATAAAATACAGGGTAATTTCCCGCTATGCCTGTTTCAACAGCTGCTACGCGGTGTTGTGATGATGAATCATAGTCGGCAACAAACTGTTTATTCATACTGTCCGTTACTACCGAAAGCAGCGAATAATCATTATATGAGTAACTGCAGCCTGTACCGTCCGCAAAGGCTACGTATGAGAGCTTGCCTTGGTAGTAATAGAAACTCGTCTTTCTGCCTGCGGGGTCTGTTATACCGGTGCAAAATTCTGGATAGTCGCTGAGTTCGTATTCGTATGTATATACTCTGCCGGCACCGTCCGTTACTGTTTTCAGGCGGGTGTGTCCGTTAACGGAATCATATCCGACAACCGTTTTAACGCCGTTCGGAGCAACAACTTCCGTAAGATACCCGTCGTGGTTGAAATACATGACGTTTTCGTCTTTATCCTTGAGTTTGTATCTGTCCTCATCGGGAAGATATTGCAAGGTGTATCCGAGACCGTCCTCATCTTTTCCGATACCGCTTTCATCATAATAGAACCAGTGTTTTGTACCGTCGGCATCGTGTAAGAAAAATCTATAGCCTTGCGGCGCCGTACCTGCGTCATAACATACATAGACATGATAATTCGTTTGGAACCCGTTGCCCATATATGAATAACCGCAATTGGTAACATTTGAATTATATACGAGCGAAATGTTGACGGGCATAAGATTTCCGCCGCAGTCCGTTGTTACCGGCTGTGCGTAAACAAGATTTCCGTTGTAATTATTAACGCTTGCCGAACCGTTTTGACCTGCGGAAAGGTCGGTATACGACCAATAATCTTCAAATCCCGACATATTGCGGTATGAAAGGCGCAATATCGGTCTTACAATATCGGTTGTGGTGTAATTATTTGAAAAGAACCATACGCGAGCTTGGCTTGAGCTGTTTTCTTTATCGGAACGTAAAAATACGCCGTAGTTGGGAATTTCACCGCTGTACCAACCGCGCACAAGGTCGGTTATTTCAAATCTCTGCCATCTGTCCTTGTCTTTCTCTTCACGTTCCATTATTTGAACAGTCTGATAATCAACAACAGAAGAGTCAAACCCAACGCCGCTGTTCCAACAAACGGTTTTCTGCTGCCAATCGGTTGTTATGCGGTGAAGATTTACTTGAAGCTCCGGATAGCATGCCGTGGCAAACAAATCAAGTTCTGCGTGAACAACTTTGTCACTGATACCGAGTTCCGGAAGATTGGTAATTTTGAGTAATCCACAGGTCTTTCCGTAGCCGTTGGTCTTGCCTACATATATACTGCCTTGACAGTCTTTACCGCCTCTGCCGTAACAAGTTTCTGCATTTTCTGAAGAAATAAACGCACTTTGTAGGTTATGTTCACTGTTTAGCTCTTGGCTCGTCTGTATGAGCGGGTCAACCGTTACGGGAAATTTACGCTCATTATTTTGAAGCCAATCACTCGAAACAATCATTTTGATTTTTGCCGTACCGCCTGACTGAGAAACCAATTCGTATGCAATATCATTACTTGTTTCGTAATTTGCGTCATACATATACGGTGCGTTGAGTGTAAATATGACATCTCCGTTATTTGTCCTAAAGTCGATTGTTCTTGAATCTACCTGATAAGCAGTTAATCCCTCACACTTATATTCGGCAATGAATTCGTTTTGTGCGTTAGCCGAATTAAGTATAAAGTTTTCTTTAGTAGAGTCTGTGCCTATTATATATTGAATGTCCGTTTTGGGAAATGCGCTCTTAAATAAAATTTCAGAGCTGGCATTTTCAAGAGTTGCGGGGTCATTGTCGTCTTCTTTGCTTTTTACCGTGCCTCTCTTTTTGCTTATGTTTTCGTAATTCCACGACAATTTATAGCCGTCCTTTGATATTTCGGCTATTTTGGCATCGTTTATTTTTTCGGAAATACGAATATTGTAATCAGCACTGTTGTTAGAATAATCTTTCTGAGGAACAAGACTTTTTATCCGTCTTGCACCGTTTTGCGGTTCTGTGTCTTCGGCATCTACGGAAGTTAACGAGTTGTCATAATCTTCCCAACTGCCGTTTTCGCCTTTGAAATGTACAGGTGACGTATATTGTACCACTTGGTAGCTGCCGTCACTCATTCTGAAAGTTTTCGTGTATTTGTCTCTTTTGTCTTTAACTTCGTCTTGAATAACCGGCGAGTCTTCTTTTTCGTCCGTGTTATCCATTTCGACGGTTTCCGAATTCAACGACATTCCGCTCTCGCTGATGTTCCTTGATTCGGCAATGTCCGCCGCAAACGTCTGAAGCGGAAGTATATCCGCAAAAAGTAAAACGGATAATATCACCGATATTACCCGTGCCGTAAACTTAAACTTCTTTTTCATTTGCCGCACTCCTTAACTTTTTGTGTTATAAAGTATTTTTGGTGTGATTTCCGTCAAATCCGTTACACAAAAAGCACCCTCTTTCCGCATCCGCATCTTATTTTGTTACTTAACGTAACATTTCTTCGTCATATTAGCATATAATACAGCAATGCGTCAAGACTTTTTGTAAATATGTAACAAAGCGGCAAGAAGTTAAAGTACGAAAATCCCCTCCCAAGGTATGACCTACACTGGAAGGGGTGTTTTGTTAACATTATTAAGTATTAAGCAACTTCTTTACTGAGCTATAAAGGTATAACCATTGTTTTTAGCCCAAGTTTCGGCATCGGCACCACCGGCAGTAAGCCGCAAAAAAACGCACCTCACGAAAGTGGGGTGCGTTTTTTTGTCTTTGCTTCGGCAAATGTTTGTTTTACTTGTCGGTATTTGGTTGTTTATTTGTGTTTTTTGCCTGCTTTCGGTTATTCTCAACTGTTTGGGGTTTGGTTTGGATTTGGGTTTAGGTTTGGGTTCGGGTTTACTTATTTGTATTTGTTTATGTTTATTCTTCGACATTAAAAGCTGACGCAGCATATTCTTTGTCATAAGATTATCAGCAAACGCCAGGGTTTCACGAAGCCGCTTTTGCGGACTCTCGTCCCAATCACATTCGGGAGCGAAAGAAACACCCATTTTTCTAAGCGCGTCGCAGTAAGACTTTGCCGCAATACGAAATTCGCGGTAATTCTTTTCGTCTCTGCCGTTCCACGCGGTATCGGCGACGGCGAACCACCTCGGAAAACACATATAGCAAAGCCGTTCAAAATCCGTGATGTACTCCGTCCATATCGGCGTTTCCACTCCGATTATTGATTTTTTGCCTGTTTCCGTTAAGCCCTTTATGCTCTTCGGGTCAAACATATATACATCTTTAAGAGGATACATACCGTACGGATAATCGGCATAATACGGCTTAAACTTTTCGATAATTACGGGGCAGCCCTCATTTGCGCGCTTTACCGAGACGCCCGTTTTATCAAGCCAATATGCAAGCGTTATGTTTTTATCGAGAATACCGCCGTTTGCCGCTTCGTTCCAGCAAATGACACGCCTGCCCTTTTTTTCGAGATACTCTGCGGCTCTGTTCACAAGACTGCAGTGCAGCTCCTCTTCGTTTTTAAGCCCGAGCTCGCGTATTTTTGACTGACATTTGGGGCACTTTTTCCACTTATCCTTCGGGGCTTCATCACCGCCGAGATGGAAGTACTCGCCGGGGAAAATATCGCAAAGCTCATCTAAAATGTCATAAATCAGCTTTAATGTCGCGGGATTTCCTGCGCAGAGCAAATCCTTGAATATACCCTGGCTTGTTTTTGCCTTAACCTGCTCTTTATTGCACGATAGCTCGGGATACGCCTGAAGTATGGCGCTTGCGTGGCCGGGAATATCAATTTCGGGAATAACCTCGATATATCGCTCTTTACAGTATTCGGCTATTTCTTTCAGTTGTGCCCGAGTATAAAAATGACTGTAAACGCTGTCGTCATTTTCTTTTTTACCGAAATGTGAGCCCTCGCGGCTGCCGCCTACCAAGGAAAGCTCCGGGTGCTTTTTTATTTCGGCTCTGAAGCCCTGATCGTCGGAAAGATGGAAATGAAAATAATTGAATTTGAGCATTGCCGCCGCATCGATTATCTTTTTTATTTCCTCCACGGTAAAGAAATGACGACAGACGTCCACCATAAAGCCACGATAAGAAAATACGGGCTTATCCCTTATTTCACATTCGGGGAGCATATTCCCGTCCTCTCGCAGAATTTGCTTATACGTAATATCGGCATAGTGTAAGGCGCGCTCACTGCCGCCCTTTAAAAAAACGCCGTCACGGTTTATTTTAAGCGAGTATTCCTCTTTTCCCATATCGGCGTCAAAACTCTCGTTTACGCTGCCTTTCGGGACATATTTGCCGGAAAACGTTATTTTTTGCGGTTTCGGAATTATATTCATAAAATTCACCCGTTTCTCATTGAGTTTTGTTTTCAAAATAAGAATAGCTATAATATAACACACAAATTATAAAATTCAAATATTTTCGTTTTACGAAACGACACATTTTATAAACATATCTTGATTTTTTTGTATATTATACCGACTGAACAATTATTTTAAGACAAAATTATGTAAATTTTAACGTCAAAAAGGTCGAAAATTCTATTGACGTTGAAATAAAGTAAGACTATAATTAAATTGTTAAAGATTTAACCGATACGGTGTTGTGGATAAAAAATCCGTACCGAATTTTTAAAAGAGGGAGATTCTTTTTATGGAAAACAAGAATCAGCGCATCTGTATAATCGGCGGAGGCCCTGCCGGCACAAGCATGGCAATGTACCTTGAAAAAAATGGGTATGATAACTATGTAATCTATGAAAAATCCAATCGAGTCGGAGGTAAGGCATTTTCCCCGAAAATGAAGGTTAAAAATGCCCAGGGCAAATGGGAGGACCGCACCATAGAGATGGGCGCGGTAATGGGCTGCGACACTTACTTTGCAGTTCATGAGTGTGAGGAATTCGGCGGTACAACACACGTCGGAGGCCCCCCTATGGGACGCAAATTTATGAAAGTAGACGGCACTCCTCAGAAAATGTCACCCATAGCTATGCTCAAGAAGCTATCCAAGATGAAAAAACTGTCAAAGCTTCTTGAGACAAAATACAAGGGCTATGATGTAAACGGTCACCGCGGAATTTCGGAGGGACGCTATGAAGGTCCCTGCCCCTCTCCCGAAATGAAACTCGCTCATATTGAGGGCGTTAACCCCAACCTTAAAGACCTTTCAATGCCGTTCTCCGAATTTTTAAAGCTCAACCATTGCGAGGACGCCACCACGGTTTGGAAGGGTCCGTTCACTTCTTTCGGCTATGGTTATTTTGATGAAATCCCCGCCGCTTATGTCTTAAAATATCTTGACGCATTCACTGTTAAGCAATTCCTTTCGACAGGTAAACTGTGGACTTGGTACGACGGCACACAGAGCATTTGGGAGGGCGTTAACAATCACCTTAAGCATCCGGCGCTCTTAAATTCAGAAGTTACAGACATCAAGAGAGAAAACGATAAGGTATTTGTAACGGTAAACGGTAAGACCGAAGAATTTGACAAGCTCATAATCTGCACTCCGCTTGAGCTGTTCCTCGGCTACGGCGATCCGCGTGAAGAAGAAAAGGATCTCTTCTCAAAAATCGTACATAAGGAATACTTTACAATGGCCGTTCGCCCCGAAGAAGGCAACGCTCCCGAAATTTCATATTACTTCTTTGAAAATATGACTAACGAGACCCGCGGTCATCTTATGGTATTCTATCACCGTTGGTCCGACGGCGTAACAGATCAGCCGCTCGTTACCTTTACTCTTCGTAACCACGAGGGTATGGAGGATGTTCCCTTTGACAAAGCCAAGGAAACAACTCTTAAAGATATGGAACTGTGCGGTCTTAAGGTTGACAAGATTGAGCGCATAGACGACTGGTATTATTTCCCGCACGTAGGCAGCAAGGATTATGCCGACGGTTGGTATGAAAAGGTTGAAGCTATGCAGGGCAAGGACAACACCTTCTATGCCGGTGAAGTTATGGCATTCGGTGATATGGAGGAAACCGTTGAGTACAGCCGCGACTTAGTAAGAAGATTCTTTAAATAGGAGACATAAAAGTATGCCCGATCAGAATAAAAAAATCATCAGCAAATACCAGGGTGACAAAAACCCTGATAAGCGCTATTTGAAGCTCGGCAGAAAAATCACCGACGTTGTGGCACACAAGATAGGCGGAGTGACATCGGACGATCCCGAATATTGGGGTCTGCGCGAGGTACTTACTCCCGAAATGTGCGACGTTGCTAACAAAATGAAGCTTCGTAAGCACTACACGTTTGAGCAGTTACTCGCCATGAACAAAGAGTATGAGGCTATTGATCTGCAAAAGCTTCTTGACGAAATGTCGTATATAGGCATTCTCGAATATGACTACGGCGATAATTACGACCACAATCACGAGCTTAAAGACCGTCCGAGAATCAGACGTTACCGCGTACCCTTTTACGTACCCGGTTCGGCCGAGCTTTTCAACTCTTCCGTTGACAGAATAGCCAAAAATCCGGCTGTTGCCTCATTCTTTGAGAGAATGACGTTTGTTCCGCTTGCAGGTATCACTCAGATGGTGCCTCCCGGAGGCGACGGCATAGGTATGCACGTCATTCCCGTTGAAAAAGCCATAGACGCCAAGAGCGAATCGGTGGATCTTGAGCATATTTCATACTGGCTTCAGAAATATGAGGGCCATATTTCTGCCGGTATTTGCTCCTGCCGCGCTTCACGCGCTGTTTTGGGCGACGGCTGCACAGACGATTTTGACGATTGGTGCATACAGCTCGGCGATA
>ULSR01044603.1_pt1 | contig 45859 bp, 22 predicted proteins | sample 1956861 | NCBI WGS metagenome assembly ULSR01 (sample SAMEA4835713, study PRJEB28245) | human gut metagenome | biome: gut microbiome; material: fecal sample | place: Denmark | collected 2008 | reverse complement strand
TCGTGGATGGGAGGGATGTTTTATATAGTCCTGGAGGATGCTCACCACCTTGCGACTGATGGCCTCTGCCTCAGCGCGATTGCTGCGCGTGCGTCCGTAGTCATAGACGCCATCCACGGGGATGAAGCTCACCTTCGACGTGCGGTTGTCCACCGAAGGGAAGGTGTAGAGTTTGCCGTCGTAGTATTGGTTGTTGCTGAAGGCGATGAGCGACTCGTGACGGCTTCGGTAGTGCCAGCTGAGGTAGCGCGAGGCCATGGAAAGCGTGATACAATCGTCGAGGATCGACTCCATGTCGTCGTTCTCAGCTTGGCTCTCGTCCGTCTGCTGCATCTGGAAGAAACTCGTCGGCGGCATCTGCTTCGGGTCTCCCACTACCACGAGCGACTTTCCGCGCGCTATCGCTCCCACAGCCTCGGAGGTCGGCATCTGCGAGGCCTCGTCGAAGATCACGAGATCGAAGGGCGGCTGGTCGAGGTCGAGAAACTGTGCCACGCTCATCGGGCTCATGAGCATACAGGGGCAGAGGCGCGGCAGCAGCGTGGGTATTTGGTCGATAATCTTGCGGATGCTCGCCCCGCGTCCTCCACTGGCTATATAGCGCTTGAGAATGCCCAGCTCAGAGGATTTCGACGCCTCGACCTGAGCCGACGGGATAGTGGAAGCCAGCTTGTAGTAGAGTTCCTTCTGCGTGAGCACTTCGTAGCGAGACGCTATCTCGCGGTATTTTCGTATCTCTTCCTCGAAAAGTCGTCCGTCGAAGAGGTTCAGCGGCTTCTTCTCGTCGATGATATTCATGGCCACCCGCTGATAGACTCCCTTGGCGAAGGCGTCGGCTATCTCTGCCATCGACATAGTGGGATTGTCCCAAATCTCCTCGACGAGGTTGCCGAGATGATGGTCGCGGAGCATCTGCTTGCGCTGGCACCAGATGGTCCAGTTGCGCACACTGTCGAGATGGTCCGCCCACTGGTCGATATGCATTCCCAGGAAGGATAGCGTGTTGTTGTCGGGGGTACACCCCATCTTCTCCATCTCCTTCAGCTGCGTCGCCACAAGGCGCATGGCCTCGACCTCCTCGTCAGTGAAAGGCAGGGCGGTGGCGGTAGTGTGCTCACTTAGCAGTCCGTGATATTTGCTGAGCGCGTCAAACAAAGGCTCGACGTCCTCCTCCCTCATCCCGGGTCGGTAGGCGCGGAGCTGGCTGAGCACCCTCCGTTTGCCCATCATGCGAGGCAGCCACCATTTCGCGCACGCCTTTCTCCATTCGTTGCGCACTTGGTGGTAGTCGAGGTCGAAGATATCTCTCGTATAGTCTTTTTCTATCTTTTCCTGCGCTTCTGCAGCTATCAGAATCCAGTCCATACCCCGCGTCGATTCCTCCACGGGACGATCCGTCGCATCGTTGAAGCGTCCTACGGCCTCGCTCACGACGCCTATCTTCTCCCGTATCACCTCCATCGGTCCGCGTAGCTGCTTCTCCAGTTCCATCGACGCAGAGGTAATGGTCAGTGCGCGTAGCGGATGAGTGGCAGGGTGGCCGCTGACGGCGAAGACGGTGTCGAGCGTGCGTATCTCCTCCAGGTCCTGCATAAACTGATCTATGGCGAAGTGCTTTATGTAGAAGTCGCCCGGCGCAATAGGTTCGCTTTCCACTGCCGTGATGCGGGTGATACACTCATAGAGCGACACCCCCCACCTCTGCGGGCGGTGATACAGTCGCTCCACGTAGAGGGCGAGGCGACGGCGCTGGCGGAAGAGCTGTCGGCTCTCCTCCATATACTCCTCAGGCTCCTTGATGCGGGTCACGTCCAGGGCCTCCTGAAGCTGGCGTAGCAAGTGGCTCTTGGTCATCTTGTTGGAGTGCATCTCGAGGCAGAACGGGTGGAGCTGCATCTTGCGCAGGCGATTCTCCACTACCTGCAGAGCCGCCATCTTCTCGGCCACGAAGAGCACGCGCTTGCCTTTGTAGAGGGCATTGGCGATCATGTTGGTGATGGTCTGGCTCTTGCCCGTTCCCGGCGGACCATAGAGGATGAAGCTGCGGTCCACGCCCGACATGAGGATGGCCTCAAGCTGCGACGAGTCGGCGGGCAGCGGTACAGCGGAATAGTTGGGCGGATCCTTCTGGTCGCTGAGGCGCACGTTGACAAGGTGGCGTTTAGGCTGATGGAGCTTGAGGCGCTTGGCGATGAGCGACTGGATGATGGGGTTGCGCTCCATCTTCTCGCAGTTGTTGTGAATGTCGTTCCACATCACAAACTTCGAGAACGAGAAGAGGCCGAGCATGCATTCCTCCACCACGTCCCAGCGCTTCTGCGTCTTGATGGCTCCGCGCACCATGGCGAGGACACGTCTCACGTCAATGCCGTGGTCGTCCGTGGGTAGCGGGTCGAAGTCGGGCATGTTTACCTCAAACTGCTGACGCAGCATCTCCGTCAGCGTGGTGTTGAAGATGGGGTCTTCCTCACGCGTCCGGATCACATAGCGGTTGGCCCCCTTGCGAACCAACTTCACCGGCAGGAGCAACAGCGGGGCGTAACGGGGCCGCTCGCTCCGCTCCGTCTCGTACCATTTGAGCAGTCCGAGGACGAGGAAGAGCGTGTTGGCACCATTCTCCTCCAGCGCCGTGCGCGACTCGCGGAACAAGCGTCGCTGCGAGAGTTCCAACGCCTCATCGTCAAGATAGGAGACCAGTCGTTTGCGACGCAGGCTGGCATCGGCCAGTTCGCCCAGATCCTTCTTGTAGCTGATGCTGTCGTAGATGCCCCAGCCGTTGGGCTGCGTGCTGACCCCTGCTGGCTTGCCGACGAGTTCGATGTCGGCACCATCCTGCAGCTGGTTTTCGAGCGTGTCGATATGATAAGAGACAAAGGGAATCACCTTTTGTCCGATGCGCATGTTGAGGAGGTTGTTGCGGAGGGAGAAGTCAAGGAGCTTACGCTCCCAGATCTGCGTGCGCGTGAGCACTTTGGGCTGCGCCGGCACTTCCTCCTCGATGGTCTGCTGCTGGCGCACCCATGATGTGGTGTCGCCATGACCCACGCCCTTCGTTTCCGCCGTCTCGCCCTCCGTGGGGAGCGGCAGGATGTGGTTGACGCGGCAGCAATAGACATCGACGAAGCAGACGATGCTGTCGGCCTCAGCAGTGACATAGCGTTCGGCATTGGCCACGGCGTCCTCGAAACTCACGTCGGCCGAACTCGTCAGGTCGATGCTTTCGAGGAGCACCATCTCGTTGACGCCGTCGCTCATCGCCTTGGAGAGGAAGGCAGCGTCGTCGGACGTGGTCTGCTGATAATAGTTGTCAATGAGCCAGCAGCCCACGAAGGCGTGGCCCTTCTTGATAACCACAAGCGGGTGGAGGCCAGCAGCCTCCAAGGCCGAGGCGAGCAGTACGGTGAGGTCCAGACAGGTGCCCAACTTCTCTTTCAGCACCTGCTGGGCAAGACGCACGCGCTGCCCCTTCTCCTCAAAACTGGCGGGTGGAGCTGCATAGACGATGCCCAAGTCGCGGATAGCCTGGAAGATGGCGGCACACTGGGCGCGAACGCGGTTGGGCTTCTGCTGCTGATACTCGTCGAGGGCAGCATCGCCCGTGAGCTCCTCCAGCTTGCGGGCGGCACTGACCAGCACGGGCTGGAGTTCCGGCGCATTGGGCGTGACGAAGGCGGCGATCAGTTCTGGCGAGATACCCACACCCGGCCACTCATTGGCCGTGAGGATGCGGAGGACGTGGTCCTGGACCTCCATTTCCTCGCCATCGACCGTCAGCGTCAGGGTGAAAGTAGTCTCCACGCTCTCCGAGAGATGGCGCAGCGACTCCAGCTGGAGCTGCAGGTCGAGGTCGGTGATCTCTACCGATTGGCCCGCAGGTAGCACGTCAAACGTGCGCTCGCAGCCCGCCACATGGTCTCCCGCCAGTGTGAGGACCACTTTCTGCCAATCCTCCTCGCTGTCGTTGACCACTTCCACGCGCTGAATGCATTTCTTGCCATTGCGGGCCAGCACATAACTGATGGCCGGAATGTACTCAATATTTACAATTCTTTCTCCTGTCATACAAAAGCTCATCGTCTGTAATGGCTACAAAAGTAGGCATTTCCTTTGACACAGGCAAATCCGCCATACGCCAGTTTGTTTAGAATTCTCCTTTCAGCACATATTTCTAGAAATGCCACAAATTACTAAAATGCGGAAAATGGAAAGAAAATGACTAAAACACGGAAAGGAAATTAAGCGGATTAAACTCTCGAAAGAATAAAGAGTGGAGAAACAAGGGGAAAAGGGGTAAAAAAGAGTTTTCTTGTTCAAATTCTTGAATTTGGAACACTTTGATCCGCTTCGGCTTTTATCTGTCGCCATAAGCAACTCATTGGGCGAAAAATCTGCCGCAACGTGCTATGAGCCCTATGGCAAAGCCACATCTGCACAAAGAACAAGGCTGACAAGGCACACCCTCATTTAAACAAGGGTGAGAAAGAAACAATGGCTGTTCAGGAGCAAGGGATGGCCGGGGCTACCTGAAGGATCAGTAGTCCTCTAGATAACCCTTGGTGAAAAGGTCGTAGGCCACGGCCTCCAGTTCCTTGAGCGTCATTTTCTCCACTGCCCGCTCAATAATGCGGACAAAATGGTCGCGACGGTAGTCGTCAGTATCTGACAATCTGTCTTCCATGTTCATTGGGTGTTGCGTTCCTTAGTATTAAACAAGATTATTGGCCGTTGCGTTCGTAGAATTGAATCGTACGTCCGTCGTACTCCTCCTGGCGCACCAGGCGCACCCCTCCAGGCAACTGGGGCGCACGCACGCCCTCTCCGAGACAGAAAGGCGCGGTCTCGACGCGTAGTTCGTCCCACAGACCAGCGTCGAGGAAGGACTGCAGCGTCCTTGCTCCACCCTCCACGAGGAGCGACTGCTTCTTCTCCTCATAGAGATGGCGTAGCACGGCGTCGATACTGTCAAACGGAAGGTAGCCCTCAGGGAGCGTACCCTCCAGTCCGTGGCCCAGGACGATACGTTCGGGGTCGGATCCAGCCCACTCACGCACCGTCAAGCTCGGCGCATCCACCGCCCAGGTCGTATGACCGACGAGGATGGCATCGCTTTCGCTGCGCAACTGGTGTACCAGCATCAGGGTGAAAGGCGAGGAGATCGGTGTCCGCCGTCCTTCTGCCCCCAAGAGTCCATCGGCTGTTTGGGCCCATTTCAACGTGATATAGGGCCGCTGAAGCGTGTTGTAGGTGAAGAAACGCTTGTTGATCTCCCTGCACGCGCGCTCCATCACGCCCACCACCACCTCGATGCCAGCCGCTCGCATCCGCTCGATGCCGCGACCCTGCACCTTGGCGAAGGGATCGACGCAGCCGCAGACCACACGCCTCACGCCCTTGCTGACGATCAGGTCGGCACAGGGTGGTGTCTTGCCATAGTGGCTGCACGGCTCCAGCGAGACGTAGATCGTACTCTCTCTCAGCAGCGTTTCGTCCTCGGCCCTCACCGAGGCAAAGGCGTTGACCTCGGCGTGGCCCTCGCCACAGCGCTTATGGTAGCCCTCGCCAATGATGCGCCCGCCGGGAGCTACGATCACTGCGCCGACCATGGGGTTGGGCTTGGCGCCCGCTTGTCCGCAGCGCGCCAGTTGCAGGCAGCGCCGCATATACAGTTCGTCCGTTTCTCTTTGCATAGTTTTTTGCTTCTTAGAGGATAGTAGTCAAGGCCTGCTTGATCCCTGTTGGGATGATTGTCAAACCCATTGTTCCTCCATCATATATATAGTTGCGAAGCCCTGCGCCTATCGATCCACAGCCTCCACGACGTACCCCTGCTGGCGCAGCATGGTCAGCACGCTGTCGTCGCCCGCGAGGTGGCCCGCACCGACCACGAAGAGCGAAGGCTGGGCGGACATGATCGTCGGCATCTTCTCCACCCAACGCCGGTTGCGGTCCACGACAAGCTGCTGGCGGTCCTGGGGACCATCGGAGCAGCCCTCCAAAAACTGCTGATCCATCACCTCGCCCAGCCGCTTCAGGTCCTGGTTTTTATAGGCCGCGATCATATCCTCCACGTCCTGTTGCGCCCGGTCGAAATGGTCACAGAGGCAGACCAGATCGCGCACCTGCTTCTCCAACGGCTGTCCGTAGAGCAGTCTCATCTGCTCGTCGCCCGTCTCCAGTCCATCCGTGGCTTTGTTGTTCTCCTGCGCTACCTTTTGAAAGTAGAGGTCGATGAGGTCGCTGGAGTCGAAACTATCCGCATGGCGCTTCATACAGGTCATCACGGTCAGCACGTTGGACAAAGCCGCTGGTGCCATCCGCCCCATCTGCGCCATAATCACGGGGTTGTCGAAGTCGGCCCCCATCACGCTCAAGAGCGCCTTGTTGAGCGACTTCATCTCGTCAGATGTCAGCAGGTCCTTGATGGTCTTGCCCTCAGGTAGCATCATCGCCTCGGAGACGCGGGTGAGAAAATCCTGAGACAAAGCCTCCTTGAAGTCGATCTCACCCACCACGCAGTCGGTCGTGTTGACCGCCTCGTCAATGCCCACAATCTGTGGGACAAACGACGAGGAGACGACATGCATCGTACCAACGATATAAGACGGGCGCGTCAGGTCTTTGCCACTGATCTTGTAGAGGAGTTGCGCCTGGGCGGCGAGGCCGACCATCGTCAGCGCACAGAGAGTGGAGAGGATGCGCACGGTAAGGGTCGGCAGCTTCATGCTTGCAAAAGGCTTCATACATACCGACTTTAGCATGCGACTATGCTTTTTCATACGTTCTATCTTCTTCATGTGTCCTAAGGATGAGGGGGTGAGTAAAAAAATTCCTACTATTACTTTTTCAAGTCGAAGCCGACACGCACGCCGTCATAGTTTTTGGAGATGTCTCCCACGACCTGCGCCGTACTGTTGCCACTCACGGCTGCCATCGTCTGGAAGAGCGTGAGCACCTTCTTCGACTCGAAGAGCACGCTAATGCCCGAGAGGCCGTTGCGGACGACATAGCCATTGAGATTGATGAGGAGACCCTTCAGTTGCAGCGAAGCGTCGGTCGGGTTGTAGGTATAGGTGCCGTTCCAGGCCCTGCCGTTGATCTTGGCCGAGAACGTGCCGTCCTTGGCAAACGTCAACTGGGTGTTGGAAGACGTGAAGCCCAGTTTGCGATACTCCTCGCCGAGTTTCTCCTCCACCTTCGCCGCTGCCAGTTCGCCACCAGCACGCGCCAGGAGGTTCTCCGAGGTGAAGGCACATCCCGGACCGTCGTAGCGCCAGGTGCCGTAGAGATTCTCCTTCGAGAGTTTGCCACCACCGATGATCGACGAGATAATGTTGCCGACTGACTCGCCGACACCACTGCCCAACATACTGCCGTTGCCCTGGTTGCCCTGCGTCGTCGTACCGCCACCTATTCCGCCGCACGAGGCGAGCATCAGCGAGGCGGAGAACATTCCTAAAATCAATCCTTTCTTCATGACTCTATATTCTTATTAGTTAATTCCAATTTGGGTCTATTTTTTTGATTATACACACTATGTTTTTATCGATTCGATCGGCTATTCCTTTCTATCAGCCATCTTATCGGGTCTATCGAGCGCATAGCCGATTCTATCATTTAATTTTCCCTTGCAGTCGGAGCTCCCTGACCAGCTGCGCACCCCGCTGGGCAAGATGCGCCTCGGCCACGTCGGGTCTCATCGCCTCCTCCTGTGGGAACCCCTCGGGATGGATACTGCCCACGCTTGCGAATCCTGCATCGAGCAGTCGCTGCGCATCCTGGACGCGACCCGACCACAACACGACATCGACACCTTTGCGCCTGCCGTGGGCCATCACCACGAAGGGCAACTTCCCCATCAGCGTCTGAGCGTCGCTACTCCCCTCTCCCGTCACAATAACGGCGGTTTCATCGATCATCTCGTCGAAGTGGCAGGCTCCGAGCAGAAGTTCCGCTCCTGAGCACATCGTGGCCTGGAAATACTCCATGAAGGCGTAGCCCAGTCCGCCTGCCGCCCCTGCGCCATGGGCGTTTCGAAGGTCGTAGCCGAAGTGGCGCGCGCTCACGTCGGCGAAGCGTGCCGCCCGGCGATCGATGACCTCAACCATAGCCTCCGTGGCCCCTTTCTGCGGGGCAAAGACGCGGGCGGCTCCCAGCGGGCCACAGAGCGGATTCTGGACGTCGGAGGCGAGGACGATACGCAGATCCTGAAAGTACTGATCCCGCACCGCGTCAAAGCGGTCGTGGGCGCTGCGCCCCAAGTGCTCTATCAGGGCCCGGATCATACCAATACCACAGTCGCTGGTAGCGGTGCCTCCGAGGCCGATGACACACTCCTTTGCGCCACGCATCACGGCGTCGGCCAGCAGTTCACCCACACCGTAGCTCGTGGCCACGAGGGGGTTGCGGTTCTCCGGTTCGACGCGCGACAATCCGCAGGCCTGGGCCACTTCGATGATGGCACGCTGGCCACAGAGACCGTAGGAGGCCTCTATACGGCGCATCAGGGCATCGTGGCAGGCGATAGTGATGCGATCTCCACCCAAGGTCGCGAGAAAGGCATCGAGCATTCCGTCGCCACCGTCGCTCATCGTCAGCACACGACAGGTGGCACCCTCGGATCGCACGCCGCGGGCGAAGGCCTCTCCTGCTGCCTGGCTGGAGAGACACCCTTTGAAGGAGTCGAAAGCTATGGGTATCTCCATGTTGTCGTCTTTCTATGGGCAAAATTAGTCATTTCCATGGTTTCCGCCAAGCTATCGGGCCGAATAATTTGCATCATCGGCGAAGAAAGCGTAATTTTGCGGCATGAATCAAGCATCCGACCACAGCAGGTCCACCATCATCATCCAGGCATTGCATAGCGCCCTCGGCCTTTTCAAGGTGAGACGCGAGGAGCGCAGACTGGCATGGGGCGCCCTCCTCTATGCCCTCGTACTCAACACGATGATCGTCTGTCGCTACTGGGAGTGGTTCTCCCAAGTCACGGACGGCTATCGCAAACTCGTCTTGCGCCACTTCCATATCTCGGGCTTCGACCCCATCACCTACCTGGTACTCAACGACTGGTCGGCGGCCTACAACATCTACCGCCACCCGCTGCTGGCCTTCTTCATGTGGATTCCCGCCCAAATCAACCACTTGATCATCCTCGTTACGGGGGTCAACTTCGCGCAAGTTCTCACGGCCATGTTCCTCGTCGCAGCCACTTTCTACGCCGTTCTCTTCCTCTTCCGCATCCTGCGGGAGATCGTCTCTTTACCTGCGACCGACGCCCTGCTGCTTACCCTGCTTTTTCTCTCCTTCGCCTACACGATGGTGTCGCTCAGCGTCCCCGACCACTTCGGCCTCTCTACGACGGCCCTGATCCTCACCCTCTACGTCGCGGGCCGTAGTCTGCTTCGCGGCAGGCCGCTGACGAAGGCACAGACCGTACTGTTCTTCCTGCTCACGGCGGGCATCTCGCTCAACAATGGCATCAAGGTCTTCCTGGCCAGTTGGGGCACGAGTGGCAAGCGGTTCTTCCGCCCTGCCCACCTGCTGCTGGCCGTTATCGTCCCGTCGGCGCTGATATGGGGATTTGCGCGCTGGGAGTGGCAGACGTTCGAGAAGCCGAAATACCTCGCTCGCCAAGAGGTGACGGCCGCACGGGAAAAGAAAGAGCGCGGCGCCATCATGCAAAACCTCATCAAGCAGTCGGCCACGACCGACACTACGGGCCTTTTCCATACTGCCGACAGCATCTTCCGCGCAAGGGCCAAGGAGAAGGAGCGTCGCCGGATGAAGAAAGCGGTCTATGCCCACCAGGGCAAGCCAATGGGACAAGGGGAATTCTCGTCGTGGACCGACGCCACGACCCCGCGCCTGGAGAGCATCGTCGAAAACTTGTTTGGCGAGCCCATACAGCTCCACACCGACCATGTGCTGGGCGACGTGCTCATCAATCGCCCCGTCATCGTCCCCTACCGCTATGCGGCGAGCTATGCCGTCGAGGCCTTCGTCGTCCTCTTCTTCCTCGCCGGCATCTGGATGGGGCGCCGCAGTCGCTTTCTGTGGATCGCCCTGTCATGGATGGGTTTCGACATGATCATCCATGTGGTGCTCGGCTTCGGCCTCAACGAGGTCTATATCATGTCACCCCACTGGCTCTTCGTCCTCCCCATCGCCATGGGCTTCGCCCTGTTGCGCCTCCGTGGCCGCTGGCTGCTGGCTGCCCGTGTGGCTCTGATGGGACTATCCGTCTTCCTGCTGGCCTACAACGCCTCGCTCTACGTGCAGTACTTGTTCTTCTAAGACCAAGTCAATCAGCAAGAAGGCTCAGAATAAAGTATTAACGAGTCGATTATCGTACGATCAGCGGGGATTCATGAAAAAATGAAAGGTGCTGAGGGCGTCTCGCGCCCCCAGCACCCTACTGCTTAGTCACCCAAGTTGCCGTCGCCACCATCGGGGTTCGTCTCCGAAGACTCCCCGCCCGATGTCGTCTTGGTGAAGTAAGCCGTCAGCGACATGTCAGCATTCACCGTCACGGTACGCGACGCCGACGTGTCCCCGTCACTCCAGCGGCTGAAGGTATAGTCGCCCGAGGCCACGGCATGGATGCTCACGCGGCTCCCCTTGTCAAAGGAACCACCCCCTGAGACCGTACCACCGTTGACCGGACTTGCCGACAGACGCAGCGTCTTCTTCCCCTCCACCGAGGGAGCCACGGGCACGGAGCCCTCCACAGGGTTCAGCACACCGTTCGGACGCAGATAGACATCACTCACGCCACCGTAGCTGTCCGTGGCACGCTGGTAAGCCGCCTGACCCTGATACTCCTTCATCAAGTTGTTCTCGCAGATGAGGTGCTGCGTCGAGACCAGCGTCTTTGCCGCCTGCTTGCGGGAGTGGATCCACACCAGACCATGATCGCCGAAATCATGAGCAGCCTGCGCCGCCAGATGTCCCTCCTGCACCGAGAAGCCACGCGCATCCACGACCGTGAGGAGCTTCGACTCAGAAGCCTTGTCCAGCACGACGCAGCAGGCCTCCACTACCGCCATGGGAAGCATGGTCACGTCGTTCACCTCCTGTCTGACCAGGAAGAACGTGATCTGGTCGCCATACTCGTAGAGACCGTTGTTCTGCACCACGGCGTTCGAAAACTCCTTCACCATCGTCTCGTCAGTGATAGCCAAGTCGCCCAGATTGATGTCCGTCACGGCCTGGTTGCCCTTCCCGCTGACCGAGATCGACTTGATGAGACCGTGCGACACCTCGTAGGGCGCCACGAGGCAGGCCCCCGCCTGCGCCTCCTGCTTGGTGAGATAAACTGGTGCCTTGCCGAGATTCACCGACACGAACTTGTTGTAGTCGCTGCGGCCATTGCGGGCCCCACCGAAGGCGAGCTTCAGATAAGGCGTCAGCACCTGATACAGACGAATAACGTTCGTCCACTTCATGCGCTGTTTCTGCTGACCATTGGTCTTCGCGTTGGTCGTCTGAGTGATCTTCTCAGACACGACGGTCTGACCACCGTTCTGCTTGAAGGTAAAGCTACCTACTGAACCCTGGAGTTTGGTTAAGATACCATTGAGTCTTGCCATAATTGTAAAGTTTTAAAGATTTGAAAATGTTTTGAGTTGGGAGCATTCTCCCTTGTTTCTCCCTTGCTTCTTCTATTGTTTCCGTATCGTTTCCGTATTGTTTCCGCTTCCGGAAGCGAGAACGATAGGAGAACGATAGGAGGACGATACGAGAACGATACGGGATTGATACGAGATCGATACGGAAACGATACGAGACCGATACGTAATCGAATTGTTTTGCCGCCGTTCTGCGGACTTGGTGGGACTGCGATTTTGTTTCATTGCCTTGAAAGTTTTTGAAGTTGATACTGCTTCACCTTGTCAGTTGCTGACGGTGATAATGTCTGTTGAAGACGGTGCAAAATTACGATATAGAACAACCGAATGCAAATCCATTCATAAGCGTTTACAATCCATTCATAAACCATTCACAATCCGTTCATAACCGTTCACAAAACTAACGAATAACGCAGAGCGATACTGCAACGGGGAACAAAATGTTTCGAACTTTTTTAAATCTAACACACGAAGTATATAGCTTAACTATATAAACCTCCATAGATGACACTAATTTTCTTTACATGCTCTCTTTTTAGAAAATTCTGAGGAGAAGTGGAAAAGTGAAAACGTCATTTCGTCATTACGTCATTTCGTCATTAGGTGGGAGACTCTTGCATGAACCTGGAGGTATCATGTTGTTTACCTCTCGGCAGGATTGCTCAAGGCGAAATGTTGTGATACGTTGTACTTGTTGTTCGTGTTGTTTTCCCCACTTAGCAGTCTGCATCGAAACAACGCAAACAACCCTATCACTCCATTTTCCGGATGAACCAACAAATTGGCGAGTCATCATGAAGGACTTTGGAACCCCCTCCCCTATCTCGACTCATCCATTGGCGGAAGCGGGCAGCTGGGATTGAGCGACGTCGTAATGACGAAATGACGTTTTCGATTTCTGATCACAGAGACAAGAAGGAAGAAGGGAAGGAAAGCGCACATCCGTGGATGATGCGGCAGAAGTAAAGAAAAGATCCGCCAGCGAACCTCCAAAAGGGAAGCAGACTGGCGGACCTTGTTATAGGATAGGAACGGCGAGAGGGGTTCGAAAGTCTATCTGAGACTTATCTTACCACTACCTTCTTGCCTCCCACGACATAGACGCCCTTGGGGAAACGGTGGAGGTCGGAACGAACGCCAACACGCTGTCCTTGAAGGTTATAGACCGGTTGGCAATCGGCAGCAACAGGGCTGAACTGAACCGTCGTGATGCCCGTGAAGATGAGTTCGCTACTCGTGGCCAGGGCCGACTCGCCGCCAGCGAAGACCGCCGTGACAGCATACTGATGGCGACCCCACGGCATCTGAGCCTCGCTGAAAGACGTGGCGTCGGCGGGCAGGCTCTCTATCAGCTCATGGTCGCGATAGACATTGAAGCCCTCCAGAAGACCGTAGCCCGCGTTGTAGCTGATATCGTCGAGGAGAAGACCGTCGAAGGGCGCACCCTCGGTGGTGTTGCGGATGGCGAAATACTGCGCGCCCGCGGGCACATCGAAGGCAAACTCACCCCAATGACTGTCCTCCTGCTTGAAACTGTTGACACGCGTGAAATCCTCGGGCTTGAGTCCGGTGGTGGAGTAGAGCACCTCGAAGGTGGCATAGTAGCGGAGGTTGGTGGGGTCTGGCTCTGTATCGTTGGCATAGAACTTAATGGTCTGCGCCTCGCCCGAGAGCATCGGCGAGAAGAGCCAGTCGTCGCTGTCGATGAGCGAATAGTCCTTGGCGCGGCTGTAGCGGGCCATGAGGCAGCGATCGCCGCTATGGGGCTTCAGCGAGTAGTTGTAGCCCGTGATGCCATCCTGGATGGAGTCGGGGACGAAGACGATATAGACGTAGGGCTCGCCCTCGTGCTCGAACGGCATACCCATGGCACCCCAAAGCCATCCAGTCTCGCCCTTGTTGGAGGAGTAGGTGGTCCAGGGACCGATCTTGTCGATGGTCCAGGCAGGATAGCTATCGAAGGTCTCCTTGGTCGGGATGCTGGCGGCAGCAGGCGCAACCCAAGAGATCGTGACAGCGTCGCCCTGCTGGCTGCCCGAAACCTGATTGGGAGCGGGGACGGGCGACTCGCCGACCGTCACTTGCTGCAAGGCGGTGTTGTTGGCGCGGTCCTCATCGGCCTCATAGGAGACCGTAGCCGTCAGGGTCAGTTCACTGCCCTCCATGGAGACCGGGAGGACGACACGAGCGGGAATGGTATGGGTGGCAAGCGAGGCAAGCGGTGTGTCGAAAGTCTCGTTGTAGAGCACTTCGTCGGCCACAGCGAGACGGACGGCATAGTGGGAAGCCTCCTTCGTACCGTGGTTTTCGACGGCCAGCGTCACCTCGACGGGAAGACCCTTCTCCACCTGCTGCGGAGCGGCCATGGCGACAGAAAGGTCATTGGCCAGGACTCCACGCACACAGACGTCGTCGAGACGGATGGCATGGTAGATGGGAGCCGTGGCACGGAAACCAATGATGACATAGGGAGCGGAGGCATACTTGGCCGGAATGGAGAAGGCCGTGCGTTGCCATCCGCTGGCGCTGATGCTCTGGTAATCGACGACACCGATGGTCTCCTCGGCAGAACCCGGCTGGCGCACCGTGACTTCGACGCGGTCGGTGCTATTGGCCGTTGCGTTGTGGCTGAAGACCACCTCGGCGTCCTGCGTGCCTGCAAGGGCGATCTTGCCGGAATAGAGTTCGGCTGCCACGTCGGGATTGTAGGACGTGAACATCATGCAGTGGGCGTCGCCATCGGAAGCCTGTTGGCCGTTGCGCACAAACTGATTGTTGCCAGCATCGACGGGAATCCACCACAGACTCTTGTCGCTGGCGGGAGCAAAGCCCGCACGATAGGGAATCGTGGAGGGTGCGCCAGCGATGACGGGCGGAGCAAAGGCGCGGTTGCCCTCCCCTGCCCCATTAAGGGCCGAGACAGCAAAATGGCGAAGCGTCTGCGGGCCGCTCTTGTCCAGGCTGACCTCGTAGGAAGCGTCCGTGAGTCCCTCCTCGACCGACTGCCAAGGCTCCAGGATCTCGTCGGCGTCATACTCATAGACATTGTAGGTGAGACCCTCGGAGAGAACGACACCCTCGTGAACTCCCTTGGCGGAAGGCGCAGTCCAGGCGATGCGGGCACCCTGCTGCGTGTCGGTGGTGGTCAGGTTGCGAGGCTCGGCAGGCTGATCGAGACCTACCCATACCGAGACCGTGGCCTTGCGGCCCGCACCCTGTTGCGTGTAGCCCGTGACGGTGTAGCGATTCAAGCCCTGCTGCGGCGTGGTATCGTCCCAGGAGAGAGTCTGACCAGGCGTGCAAGAGGTGAAGGTATGGACGGCCGTACCATCACGCTCTACGACTATCTTGGTGATAGCACCGAGCGATCCGCCCTGGACGGTCTTCGTCGGGACAGTGAAGGAAAGCGTGGACTGAAGGCGTGCCTGAGCGTCGGGGACAACACGAAGACTGCGCACGGAGTCTGGACCCTGCACATGACCCTCGTCGGCAATGGTGATATCATCGATGAGTACCTTGGCCGTGCCCGCGGGACTGAGAGCGTGGATGCCGAGATAGATGGTCTGATCCTTAGCCGAAGTGATCTCCTTGCCATAAGGCTGGAAGACGGCGCCCGATAGCGTTGTCTGGCCGATGACCTCGTTGGTAAGGGCCGAGACATTGTCCTGGTTGCCCCACTTGGCCTCGATCACCTCATTGTAATAGACGAGGGAGTTGCGGGCCTTGAAGGAAAGCGTATAGACATGGTTGGCCTGGAGGTGGATGGGGGGCGAGACGAGCCAGTCGTCGGCAGCGCGGCCGAGATTGGCCTCATACTGCGCGCACTGGAGCACCTCATGCCACTTCCAGGTGTAGTTGTCGTTGTTGGCATTGATGACCTTATAGAGATTGAAGGCATCCTGGGTGTCGAAGGTCTCGGTGTAGGTGGGTTCAATGCTGCTGCCGTAGCGCACGGCATTGGTGTTGGCAGGTTGACTGCGCTTCGTGCCGTTGATGGCTGTGATGGCATAGATATAGTTGCCAAGCTGGTCGGGGAGCTGTTCGCTCAGGCTACGGTTCTCCGTAGAGGAGGCCACGGTGACGGTGCCAGGATAGCGCACCACATCGTAGGTGAGCGGGCCCACATAGCCGTCGTTGACACCACGCTGGGGCGCACCCCAGGTGACGGTGGCCTGTCCGCTGGTGGAGATGGAGAGGCGCGCCGAAGTGGGAGGCAGGGGCTCGTCGAAGCCAACATACTGCGTCTTGCGCACCACGGGGGCAGCACCGGCCTCGTTGGAGACCTGAAGACGGAAATAGGTCGTGCCCTCGCGGACGCTCACGGGTGCGCTGACCTGCTGGCCGGGCGTGGCCGTGCCGGAGGCGATGGTACGCTGGTTGGCCTTGACGGTGTAGCTGACCGACCCCGAGAGCGAAGCGCCGCCATAGGTCTTGGTCGGAACCGTGAAACTGACCGTTCCGGAGGTGGAACCACCGTCGAAGGCGATACGGAAGTCAGCGACGGCTGCAGGAGCGGCAGCTGGAGGCGTGGCATCGGGGATGCCCATGCCGAGGATCTGCTCGTTGTGGGGCATGTCTGCAATGAGGGTGGCAGCACCCGAAGCAAGATCGACGGTGTAGAGAGCTGCATGCTTGTCCTTGTCGATGCAGGCCCAGTAGAAGACGTCGTCGTCCTGGTCGATCTCACCGCTTTGGCCGTAGCTCTGGCGCGAACTCTCGGCCACGCTGACGCCCGTGGCGCCGATCAGGCGCTCCTCGCCAGTCTCGGTGTCGATACGGTAGAGGTTGCCATCGGTGGCCACACCATAGACAACCTCGTAGGAGGTGACGCCGAGGGCGACATACTTGTGCTGCGACTCGGCGATGGTAGTGCGCTCCATGGCGTCGTAGTCGATGACGCCAAACTCAAAGCCGCTGAGGGCATTGTTGTAGAACTGGCCATAGACCTTGCCCGTGGCGCGGCTGGAGGCCGTCTCGGTGGCGATGAGCGTGGGGTCGGAGACCAGGGTAGGCACAATGGTGGAGTGCCACTTGCCGTCGGTGCTAAACTGATAGTGGGTGACCTTCAGCATATTTTCCTCCTTGACGTAGTGGACCGCGTCGTAGAATCCGTCGTGGAGCGCGCCGCCACCATTGGGCGACATCGTATGGACCGCATCGACGAGCAGATCGGCGAAGGTGGGGTTGCTGCCTGCCGTGAAGACCATGAAGCCATAGTCGGCGCTGCTGGTGGGCCAGTCGGTGCAGGAGCCCATATAGCCCCAGAGGGTTCGCTGAGCCGCCGTGCCGGCTGCCTGGAGGGGGAAATGCCACGTGGGGGCATGGGTGTCCAGGGCTAAGGCTGGAGGAGCGACAAGAAACAGCGACAGGGCAGAAAGGAATAATTGTCGGATCGGTTTCATTCGTGTTGTCTTTTGATAGGTGAATATATCGGGAGCCGCAGTAGGCAAAGATACAGGCAGAGGAGGAGGAAAGCACCACGGCCTTCCATCCTGCCTCTATGGGAAATTTTCTTCGTCCTCCTCGCCACGAGGGCGCGAGGACGAGGAAATACTTAGCGGACCACCACCTTCTGGACGAAGCTCTGGTTGCCGTCGGTGGCGCGCAGGATGTAAAGGCCAGCCTGGAGATGGTCGGCGGAGACCTGCTTGCCGCTGGCGTCATAGACGCTGACGGTGCCACGGTAGCCGTTGAGGTTCAACTGTCCGTTGCTGACGGTGAAGACGGGCACGAGCTGCTGACGCGTCTCGCGGATGGCGCTGACGGGAGCCTCAGCGTCGATCTCGCACTTGGCAGCATTGACGATATGGCCCGAGATGCCGTCGATGAGGAGGCAGACCAACTCGACATTGTCCTTGTTCTGGACCGTTGTGGGCATTTCAAGATCTCTGAAGCTCTCCACATCCTCTTCTTCCTCCACGCTCTTGGGCACACTGTTGGAGAAGCCGTCGAAGGAGTAGTTCATGCGGGCCACGTGGTTCATCTCCGTGTCCTTGTAGTAGCCCTGCTGGTAGGCGATCATGCCACTCTCGAGGAGGACGTAGGAGAGACGGTAGTTGAGTCCGCTCTTGGCGGTGAAGAAGTTGAGGTTGGTGCGGACGGTGAACGTCGTCTTGCTGGCGTCGGTGTAGCCTGCGACGACACCCACGGAAGCCACGGGCTGCTGGGCGGCAATCACCTTATAGACACCCTCGAGGTTGGCCGAAGAGGGGTTGATGGACTGCGAACGGTCGCGCATGGCATAGGAAGAGGGATAGCTCGTGAAGGTGAGCTTGTCGTAGGAGCTGGTGGCAAACTGGTCGTCCTTGTGGACGGCAATGCCGATAAAGGTGTCAGGATACTTCTCCGTCATGTAGTTGAAGCCCTCGATACCGCGCGTGCAATAAGGACACCAGGTGCCCGTGCCCTCCTCGAAGACGACACGCTGCACAGGGAGACTGTTCATCACGCGTATCGTGGAGTTGGCCACATTGTTGCCCTCATAGGCGTCGGCCTCGCCATTGACGCTGACAAGGCGGATCTGGACGCTGTGCTTGCCCAGCGAGGCGTAACCCGGATGAGCGATGCTGAAGTTCTTCTCGATATCCTGGCCGAGCGTCTGCTTGATCTCCTCGATCACCTCCTCGCCACCGTCGATGCTATAGGCCACCTGGAAGCGGCGTCCGATGGCGGTGCCCATGTTGCGGATGGAGAAGTTGATGTTGAAAGGCTTGCCAGCCTCAGCAAGGATGTCGTTGGAGCAGAAGAGCCAGTAGTCCTTCGGCAGGTTGTCGCCGCTGATCTTGGCCTGGATGGAGAGTGCGAGAGCGTGGTCCTCGACCGCATAGTTCTTCCAACCGTCGCCGAGGTCGGCCCAGCAGCCGTTCTCGTTGTACATCGTGGAGGATCCCAGGGCGTAGTCGTCCGACTCAAACTCATAGCCGATATAGAAGCCCTCGCCGTCGATGGTCCAGGGCTCAGCAAACTTGATCTCGTTGAAACCACTCAGCTGGTCGCGCTGGGTGCGAGTGGTGATATACTCGCCATTGAGGTCCTTGGTGACGAAGACCTTGACGGTCTTGGCCTTGGCGGCCAGTCCGACGCGGACGTAGGAGAGCTGCTTGCCCTCGTACATCTTCGAGATCTCGGCCGGGATATAGATGGCTCCCTTGCCCTTGTTGACAGATCCAAACTGGTCGTTGACAACACTGTTGCAATAGCCCCAGTTGCAGGTGACGGCCTGCAGCTGCTGGGTGATGGCAAAGAGGAGTAATGGAAGAATCAGTAAAATTTTCTTTCTCATCAGTTTATTAATAAATAAATATGAATGGGGAAAAATGGGCCAGGCTGGCCTGAAAGGAATTCCTTGGACGACCGCTGGCCCATTTGCTCCAAATTGGATTATGGTATGAATACTTTCTGCGTGGCGGTGACGGAACCATTGGTCACCTTGACGATATAGACACCCTTGGAGAGCTGCGTGGCAGAGACCTCGCGTCCGCTCATGTCATAGACGCCGACGATACGGGCACCGTTGGTCGTGGCGAGCGTGGATCCCAGCACCTCTACCCGCGGCTGCAACGGCTCAGTGGCGAGGTCGTCGATGGCGGTGAGGTCGAGCACGGGGGCCTGATTGGTGTTATAGACAGAACGGTTGCGGACGTTGTTCTCGTCCCAGTTGCTGACGAAGGACACCACGCGCAGGTGCTTGCGATTCCACGACGGGTCGAGGTCGGCGGTATAGCTGCGCTCGAAGTCGTAGTTGGTGATGTCGATGGGGTCGCCCCAGATGCCCTCCTCGCTCAGGACGGCACGGATGACGCCATTCTGGATGAACTGCGGTTCGGGGCAGCCCTTCTGCGTGGTTGTGGGAATGCTGTCCTCCACGAGCCATGTCGTCATGCGGAGACTGTTCTGCAGCGGCATCTCGTTGACGCCAGCATGGCCCTTGATGCGCACCTCGAGTTTGCCCGTGGCGGCTTGGACGGTGGGCTGGATGTCGAGATCGATGAAGGTGAGGGTCTCGCCGAGCTGGGCGAGGATGGCAGTAGTCTCCTCACGATAGGGTGAGAAGTAGGCCGGACCCGGCTCCTCGAAGCCCGTGATGCGGCGACGGTCGAAGCAAACGGCGGGGACAAACGTGGGATAGCCTCCGTAGAGGGCCTCGTAGTCGGCCTCGTTGCCAAACTTAAACTGATCGACGTTCTTCTGGTAGTCGTCGTGGTGCTTCACCCAGATAACGTCGCCCAACTCGGCCAGTGCATTGCGGTAGAGCGTGTCGGCGATGTAGGAACCCTCGTAGCCCTCGGAGGTGAACTCCTCGAAGAGCGGGCGATGGGTTTCAGCCTTGGCACCCTCCTTGATACTATAATAGTTGTAGAGTGTGATGACGTTGTCCTTCATGTCAGGATCCAAGTCGCCATTCACCTCGGCTACCGTGAATGTTCCGTTGTAGTTGCCCTCGAAGGGGAGGGAGATGTCGCGCAACCTGACCTGCGTAGGCTTGTTGTTGGGGACAGAGAGGCCGTCGGTGAGAAATTCGGCCGTGCGCAGCCCTTTGGCCTCCACGATGATGGAGAGCGACTCGATGGGGTCTATGCCATTGTTCTGGACATAAGCTATATAGTCCTTGGGGATGTTCTGAGTGGAGTAGCCGCTTGCGTCGGCGGGCACAAGGCTCATCAGAGAAATATCGTTCTGGGGCTTGGTGTCGCCCGTGATGACGGCACGCACGCAGAGGTTGCGGTTGATACCCACGGTGTTGTTGAACCACGTGCCGTTGTCGCCATACCAGTTTTTCTTGCCCACGGCGTAGGTGCTCTGGTCGAAGAGCAGGAAGTCGTAGGGACCCTGGTTGCCCTGGATGTTATAGCCGACGTAGAGGGTCATTCCCTCCTTGATGGTCACGGGCTTGCTGAGTTTCACATGGTTCCAGCCGCTATGGTACTGACCCGCGCTGAGGGTGACGCTGGAGAGGATGGATCCGCCGCCGAGCGATCCCTGCATCTGCTTGAGGTCTGTGCAGACGAAGACCTGGCAGGAGAAGCCGCGCGCGGGGTCGATGGCAAACTCCACGGCCTCGATCTGGTCGCCGACATACTTGTCGAGCAGGTTCGCATCGAGTTCGATGGCTGCTCCCACGGCGTGGGGCAGACCGTCATCCTGCAACATCAATCCCGGGAGACGGGGCTCATCGACGCAGTAGCCGAGGCGCATCGTGTCTGTGGAGGCAGAGGCGCGGAAGGCGGCCTTCGGCGCCCCACCCTCTTGGGCTGCGGGGAAAACGAAACCTCCGTCCACGGGAGTCTGCGCACAGAGGTCGCAACCCGCGGCGGAGATCAGTGCTACCGCGATCAGGGAAATTGATTTCTTAAAAACGCTCATTACCTTTTACCTTAAAAGTAAATATTTGTATCGCTACAGAAATATAAAAAAGACTGTATTGGTTGTGATAGGAAAAGAAGAGTGGGCAGGAGATCGTAAGCGTCGGCCTCCAACCCACTCTTGTCGTATTCAATCAGATTACTTCACGTTAATCTTCTTGACCATCACCTGGCCGTCGGCTGCCGTGGCGCGAACCACATACATGCCCTTGGCAAGGTTGAGGCGGGCGCTGCTGCCCTTGAAAGAGCTGACGAGCTTGCCACCCACGGTATAGACCTCAGCATTGACCACCTGGTCGAAGGCGAGCAGACCGTTGGCATAGGCCACGTCGGCACCGACAAGCTGCACGCGCTCCACGCCCGTGGGATCATAGATACCCAGGAAGAGGATAGGCAGCTCGGGGCGAGACCAATAGCCACCAGAGTTCATGAGCGTACGCTCCACATATCCTGTGCTCCAGTCGTTGTTGTAGATGTGCCAGAGGGCGCACATCTTGTAGCCCGTCGTGCCCGACTTCTCGCAGATCACGGCGAGGTTCTGCTCGTTGTTGTACTCAAACGGCGTGTCGAGAGCGAAGGAGATGAGGTGATCCTTGCCCGGCTCGAAGACCATCTGGCCCTCGACTACCAACTCGCGGTCGCTGGGCAGCACGAGGTCGCCCTCGCCGGCGAAGGACTTCTTGTCCGTGTGAGCAAGGTAGATCTTCACGTCCACGGGGTCGCTGCGGTCGGTGAGGTTGTCAGCACCGTCGTACATCCAGCCGATACGCTTGATGACACCACCCTTGATGGTCTTGATCTCCTCGGGATAATAGACGCTCTGAGAGTACTCGCTCTCGGAGTCGTTCCAGAACAGACCGAAGGAAGAGAGGTCCTCCTTATGGCCAGTGGTGACGATATTGGTCCAGCCCTGTGAGCCAGCCTCGAGCACCTTGAGGGTCTTGACGGCCGTGGTGTCGTTGGTACGCACATCGTCGCCATTGGCCACTACGACGCCATAGAAGTCCCAGACGCCGTCGTACGGCGGGTTGAAGGAAACCTTCACGTCGGCAGTCTCGCCGGTCTTGAGGAGCTCGGTGCCCGTACCGGAACCGACCTCGACCATCTTGCCCTCATTGTCCATGAGCAGCTTGACGGTGTAGTTCTCCTGATCCTTGGAACCGAGGTTGCGCACCTTGACCGTGCACTCGTTGGCCTGCTGGGCCACAGCCTCGAGAACGCCGTCGATAGACGTGGCGGCCATATCGCTCTCGGCAACATAATCGACCTTGAGACCGAAGAGCTTGAAGATGTTGTACTTGTCAACCGTCTTCACTCTGAGCGTGTAGTAGTAGGTGCCAGAAGCGGGAGCTACGAAGTAGTCCTCGTACTTCTCGCGGTGGTACGGCTCAGCATACTGCTCACCCTCGCGGGAAGCGATGATGGTAGCGCCATCCTGCGACTCGCTGTTGGTGCCTACGCCCACATAGAGATCGAAGTAAGCATCATCGAAGAAGTCGGCCTGGAAGTCGGTCGTGAAGCGGTAGGTCTTGCCCTCCTCCAGGTAGAGAGGCGGAGAGATCAACGTGCCCTCTACCGTGCCATTAGTGGTACCGTAGCCGATCATGCACTTGTAGTCGTCGCTCCATCCACCAGCATAGTAGAAGTAGATGCTGTTGTTCATCTTGTTCGTGCTCCAGCGGTCAGCATCCGTCTGCGTGTCGAAGGCGAGAGAGACCGGAGTCTTCAGGGCCGAGCCAGCCATGATAGGATTGGAGGTGGCGATGGCACCAGCACCCTTGGCGTTGACGGCCTGGACGGTATAAGAATAGCTCTGCTGCTCGCCGAGCGTGTTGTCGGTATATTTCGTGTCGGTCACGTTCTCGGCCACGACCACGCTGTCCGGCAGACGGGTGATCTTGTAGCTGAGACCCTCAGTGCCGATGTAGCCATTGTTGGCACCCTTCTCAGGAGCGGTCCAAGAGATATCGACACCCGTGCCGTTCTTCTCCAGCATGATGTTGCCCACGGCACCCGGAACGTCCACGCCCATGTAGCAACGGATACTGTCGATCACACCATTGCCCTTGTCGTTGGCGGCGAGGACATAGTAGGTGTTGATGCCGTCGGTCGGATTCTCATCCACCCACGACATGGCCGTCTCCTTCTCCGTGGCGGGAACAGCAGCCAGCAACTGTGAGTTGGCGATGAGGTCAGCCGTCTTGGTCAGCTCGGTGGTGGCGTAGCCAGCGTTCTTGCGGTAGATCTTGACCGTCTGGAGGTTGGCGAGATCGTCGCCAGCCCAAGTCTTGGACGGCGTCACCCACTTGATGGTGTCCTTCATCGCACCATTGAGGTCGGCCTGAGCGTCGAGACCCGACACGCGGGCAGGAGCGGCACCATTATCAGCCGTCAGGTACGGGATGTAGAGACCCGTGAAGTGGTTGCCCTGGTTGAACCAAGCAACGCTCTGGCTAATACCCGTGGTGGGATTGACCTTGTAGAGGGACGTTGAACCATAGTCGCTGCAGGGGAGGTAGTAGAGGTCGCCCGTGCTGTTGTCGAAGTACATCGTGGAGAAGTAGATGGAGTTGATGTCCTCACCCCACTCCGACTGCATCTTCACCTCGCTGATGCGGTTGAAGTCGCCGTCCATCTTGACGAGGTTGGTACCCTTGACAATGCCGTCAGAACCACCATACTTCTGTGCGAACCAGGCGTTGCCCTGTGCGTCGAAGCAGAAGTCCCAATAGAGACCGTCCATGTCCTTCACCTTCGAGAAGAGGTCGTTGAGGGTGGTAGCGTTGAGGTTGACCTCGTAGAGAACCGTGTAGCCCAAGTTGGGGTCGCCGTTCTCGTAGTCAGCACCCAAGGCGTACATCGCCTTGTGGACGGGGTCGTAGGCCATGGCATACTTGTAGCGTCCGTTGTACCAAGCTGTCTGCTCCACATCGGGCTTGGCGAGATCGGCAAACTGGAAGACGTTGGTGGTGTCGCCCGTGAGCATATTGACCTTGGCCAGTGCCATCGGCATGTCGCCATAGGTGTAGTGCATGTTGAAGAAGGCGTAGTAGGTATCGTTGGACGAGTCGTAGGCACCCATATAGATACCGCGCTGCTGATCCTCGTTGTACTTATCGTGGTGGATGTACTCGTAGATCTTCGTGAAGTTGAAGCTGTCGCCAGTCTGCCACTTCACCCATGAGCGGTGCTTACTCTGGTCCAGACGCTGACCAGCATACATCGTGATGCCCTTTTTCTTGTCGTCGATGGCGGACGGCAAGTGGAACTGCGGAGCCTTCATTCCTGCATTGGCCACAGGCGCCAAGGGCTTCGGGAAGGCGTTGACCGTAGTCTTCTGTCCCAAGGCCGGCGCTGCAGTTAGTCCTGCAAGCAAGAGGCTAAGATAAACTTGTTTCATAAACGAATAAATTTGAATGATGAATAAATCTTGTTTCCTAATATTCTTCGTCTTCGCTCATCCCGGCGGCCTGCGCCGACTGAGGAGGGGAAGGCCGCTGCCCTGGCGGAAGGAGAGCTCCCGCCACGGCAGGCTGCCTTTATCGAATGACTACTTTCTGTGTCAATACCTGGCCCTGGACCGTGGCCCGGAGGAGGTAGAGGCCGGCAGGGAGACCCGCCACGCCCAACTGGCGGGTGTTTTGGCCCTTGGCGACGAGGGCACCCGTCTGACTGTAGAGGCCGACCTGGTCGCAGGTGGCGGGCAGGAGGAGACGACCGCCTTCCAAGGCCACAGCCATCTGGCCTGCGTGGCCCAGCTGGATCGTGCCCACGCCCGTGGCGCTCTTGTAGGCCACAGCCACATAGGGCAGGGAGGCCTCGGCCCACACATCCTCGCTCCACTCGTCGGCGCCGTCCATGCGGGCTGCGCGCGGCTGCTCCGTGGCGATACTGTAGGACCAGACGGGATGGGTGTTGAGGGCGTCGGGGAGCGTATTGGTGCCGCAGAGCGACTCAAACTTCATGAGCAGGTTGCCGCCCGTATAGCGGTAGGGCTGGTCGAAGGGAATCTCCAGGAGCGTGTTCTCCTGATTGCCTGCGATGGCTACCTGACCGTCGAAGACCTGCGTGAACTCCTCGGTGTCGAACTCGCCACGATACTGGTTGTCCTCTTGGCAGAGCTTCGTGCGGTCGCTGCGCTTCATGGAGATGCGGGCGGGGAAGACAAACTTGCCGTCCATGTGGCCGTCGTAGAAGAAGCGGATGCCCGTGAGGTCGATATCCTTCATGCTCATATCGCTCTCCAGGAAGAGGGCCTGCACCTGGGAGTAGGGAGAGCCGACATAGAACGGCATGTTCCAGCCATAGGTCTCCTCATCCTCCACGTCGAGCGTGAGCCAGCGCTCCGCCGTCTCCGCAGCTACCGTCACCTCGGCGGTCTGCGGGGCCACATTGTCGGCAGGATAAGTATCGCCGTCGAGCACCACGCGACCCATGATATGGATCTTGCCCTCATGGGTTGGGGTCCAGCCCACGGCCACGCTGACCGTAGTATCCTTCTCCACGCGGAGACCCTTCTGCGTGCCGAGCACCTCGCCCGTATTGGCATCGACAATCTCCACCTGGTAGTTGTCCACGGCAGCCGATCCCTCGTTGCCCACGATGACGGAGCTATACTGCTTCACGTTGCAGTTGGCCGTTGCCGAGGCCTTCAGTTCGCGGGCGCTCAGGTCGGTGGCCGAATACTCGCGCAGGGAGACATCATTGATATAAATCTGCGATTTCATCGCTTCCGAGATGGCGTGGAAGGCGATGAAGCCCTCGCCCGACTTGTCCACCTTGAAGTTCTTCTTGCCCGAGAGGGTGAAGCCCGAAGAGGTGTGGAACTCCTCCGGATCGTCGATGATGGTGGTCAGCGCGTCGGCAGAAGCCTGGTGGCCGAAGGCAACCTGCATCTTCTCCATCAGCGCTTCCATCGACTGCGTGACCCAGTTGGCCGTGGCGTAGGTGTAGCGGATCTGATAAGTCTTCGAAGCATCGAAGGTGAGGGGCGGCGAGACCAGCCAGTCGTCGGCCTTGAGGTCGGTGGAACGATCGTACATGGCGCAGGAGCGGGTGTAGCTGGCCTGTGCCTGCTCCGTGGGACGGAAAGTCCAGGTCTGGGCGTCGCCATTGGCATTGATGACGGTCCAGCGGTCGAAGTCTATCTGGCTGTCGAGGGACGAGGCGAAGGGAATGGCCTCCTGTCCTCCGAAGGCAATGGTCTGGGAGGTGGCCGAGAGGCCCACGCCCTTGTTGTTCTTGGCCGTGACCACATAGCTGTAGCCAGCATGGGCGGGCACCTTGTCCTCCACCTTGCGGTCGGTCGTGCCCGTGGCTATGACCACGTTGTCGGGCAGACGGGTGACGTCGTAGCTGAGCGTGGCGGCATTGTAGTAGCCCGCATGGGCGCCCGTCTCGGGAGCGTCCCAGGTGATGGTGGCCAACGGGCCGCTGGTGGTGACACGGATATTGAGAGGTGCGCCCGGCGTGTCCTCGCCCACATAGACGCGTGCTTCCTTATATACGCCCTCGCCTGCCTGGTTGTAGGCGGCGATGCGATAGACGTGCTCGCCCTCGGCTACCTGCGTGTCGGTCCACTGCTTGATGTCGTCGGTGGCCGAATAGGTATGGGTCCCGACGAGCTGGCCGTCGCGGTAGATATGGGCGCCATCAATGCTCTGAAGGTCGCCCAGGCGGTAGTTTCTCATAGGATAGTCCCACTCCATCTGCACCTGGAGTGCGCCCTTGGGGTCGGCCTTGACCTTGAAGCCGTGGACGTAGGAGGGAGCCTCATCGGCCACATACTGATAGGGAATGGCGACGGCAAGGAGCTGCGGGTCGTTCTGGATTGGCGTGGCGCTCAGTTTGAGACCCGTGGCGGGATCGATCTCGACGAGGCTCGCCCCACCGTCGCTGGTCTGGGCGACCCACCAGAGGCGATGGGTGGTCTTGTCAAACTCCATCGACTGGGTGTAGTCGCCGATGCGGACGCCCGTGCCCGTACTGGGACTGACGGTCTCGACCGTGCAGGTGCGGCTGGCAGGATCGATCGTGCTCTGGTCGATGCGCACGAGCTGCGTCTTCTTCATCAGCTTGTCGGGAGTGATACCATATATATAGCCGTTGTCGGCCGACATCGTGTAGAGCGGCATGTCGATCGTCGCCACCTTGGTCAGGGCGTAGGTCACGGTGCTGATCTCGTAGATATCGGTCTTCCAGTAGGTCGGGACGGCCGTCTCGCGCTGGTCGTTGGCGTTGTAGTGCATACCAAAGAGGCGCTTCGTCTTGGGATCGTAGGTCATCTCGTTGAGGATGAGATACTCGTCGGTGGAGGGTATCTCGCGCTTCGTGGTGAGCTCGCCCGTGAGCGGATTGATGGCGCTGAAGGCGCGCGGCATGATGGCGTTTTGGTAGATCGTAGCCTCATAGACGATGTACTCGTCGCCGACGAAGGTGCCGGCCTGGAGCGAGGGCGTCTGGCCTACGACGTTGCCGTAGTCTTTCGTCAGGGAGTAGGCGCCAGGATTCTGACTTTGGAGATTGACGAAACCGAAGGTACGGTATTTCGTATCGTAGGCAAGATAGCCAAAGAGGTTGGCCTCGCCGTCGGGCACGTCATAGATCAGCGACCGGGTGGGGAGGTTGTCGGCGGATGCCGAACCGCTTACCAGCATCGCAGCCATCGTGAGAAGTGACAGGCGTAATGATTTCTTCATGTCTTTAAATATCGGTTTTATTCTTATTGCTGCAAATTTAAAAACAAATCTGTACTTATCGCCGAATTTAGCAAAAGGTTCTCTTACTGTATTGCGCAAAATTGTAAACACTCGCGCTTTTTTCGGGGGAAAACACGACAATAGCGTCATCTTACTCCCCCTTTTTCGGTTTTCTAATAACAGAGGCAACCTTAGAACAACTGCATAAACATAAGAAAGATATAAAACCCGGGCTTCCACAGGCCAGAAAGGATCACTTCCCTACCCGATGGCGCTTTCCTCAAAAACCATCGGTTTCATGGGGAAAGGAAGAAAAAGAAAAATGGAAAATGGAAAAGAAAAATGGAAAGGGCAAGCGACGAGAGCTATGTCGCTTGCCCTTCTCGATGAAGAAGATGAACGCCCTCGCGGCGTATTTACCAAACAAATATAGTGATGTTAAACAGACGAAGTGTATTATGCGTTGAATTTGCTAAACTTGAATGTGGTCTCGTTGATCTTCACATGATAGACACCACCCGAGAAGGCCGTGAGGTCGATGGGCTGGCCCTTCCAGTCGGCGTCGCTCTTGACCTTGCGGCCCGAGGCGCTGAAGATGCCCATGCAGTACTTGCGCGAGGGGTCGTAGCCTTTGACGTGAATGATGTTCTCACCCGGGCGGGCGTTGAGCGTGAGGCGACCACCGTCGGCCTTCAGTCCATAGACGCCCGTGGCAAGACTGAAGATGACCTCATCAATGTCGGAGAGACGATAGCTGTCGGTGCCGTCCTGCTTGTTCACCTGCATGGTGTTGCCAGAGAACGTGATGGCCTTGACCTCGCCCGGCGCATACGCATGGGAGTCATGCTGGTTGGTCGTGACGGTGATGTAATCTCTTGCGGTAGCACCCGTCGTGATGGCGATGGCGGCTATCAGAAACAGCTTTTTTCTTCTCATACTATTGGTCATTAATAAGGTTTTGCCCCCGACGGGAGCTCGATTGACATGGCAAAATTACGACGAGAATACGAAGCGTGCAAATTTTTGGGCAGTTTTCTCACTTTGCCATGTGGCATATTCGTTTCGCTTTCAAAAAGCTATCTATCAAGCCATTATAAAGACCCTCGCGACAGAAAAACGGGGGCAGAAAGGAGCGAAATGCCACGAGAAAAGTCTGAAATCCAACTTTTGCAACAAGAAGAAGGAGGAAAGCAATTCAGCTTTTTGCGGCTCGCAAACTTGGTCGGTGCGGAATAATTTCGTAACTTTGCAGTTGGATGCGGCAAAGGCTCGAGACGAAGCAAGCCCCCGCCCACGACTTAGAAACAATTGACATGAAACCAAGACTTCTACCTTTCTTATATAGCCTCCTGCTGCTGGCGGGCCTCCTGACGGCCTGCAACCCGAGCGGCAAGGACAACCAGCAGCTGGCCTCCGTGGAGCAGTTGCTCGACAGCGGGCGCGTCGATACGGCCTGCGCGGTGCTCGACGGCATCCGCCTGAACCGCCTCACCACCCCTGCCGACTCGGCCTACTACTACCTACTCAAGACGCAGGCCGACTACCGCACCAACCATCCGCTCGTCTCGCTCGACGACATCGAGTATAGCATCCGCTACTACGAGGGCAAGGGGAGCGAGAAACTGCGGCTCAGCGCGTCGCTCTTCTACAAGAGCGCGATCCTCTACACCCATGGCAGCTTCAAGGAGGGCGTGCTCTGTCTGGAGCGGGCCCGCACCATCGCCGACCAGACGCAGGACGCCGTCCTCCGCCACAAGGTCTATGAGCAACTGACGCTCGTCAACGAGGAGGCAGGCGACTTCCGGACCGCGCTCCGCTTCAGCCAGAAGTCGATCGCGGAGTCGAAGCAGGCGAAGCGCCTCGACTGGCTCGCCCATACCTATAATAATATGGCTTTCATCTACAGCCAGCTCGGACTGCAGGACAGCACGGCCTGGTGTCTGCGGCAGAGCATGGAACTGCTGCCGAACATCGCGGAGAAGAACCGCCCGTTTATCATGAACAACCTCGGATCCTTCCTCATGGAGACCGACACGGCCATGGCGCGCAAATACCTGGAGGAGTCGCTCGAGATCACGCCCACCAGTCCGGCCTACGCCTGCCTCGGCACGCTCGCTGCCATGCGCGGCGACACGGCGCGGGCCACGAAGATGTGGCACGAGGCCCTCATCATAGCGCCCGACACTCCCTCGGAGGAACTGGTGCTCAAGGCCATCATGGAGTTTCGGTCGGAGCAGGGAGAATGGCGCGAGGCGACCATGACGGCCAAACGCCTGCTGCAGCTCTCCGACAGCGTGAGCCGCGCACGGCCGGAGAACAACGTCAGGGCCGTGCAGTCGGAGTTTGAGCAGATGAGGATCAGCCACAACTACGAGCGCATGGTGACAATAGCCATCATCGTGATCGTCGTCCTGGTGCTGCTCACCATCATCGCCACGCTCTACTCCTGGTACAGAAACTACAAGGGACGGGCGGCGCGCGCCGTCGATCAGCTTCTCATCAAGAGCTACGAGACGCAGCTCAACGAACTGAAGCGCATGGCGGGCGACAAGACAAAGGAGATAGAACAGCTCACGCGCAAGCGCGACCTGCTGATGGAGAAGCACCGCGACTCGCTGAAGCTCGGACTGCAACGCTACAACGAGGCCATGGCGGGACAGACCACCGTGCTCTGGAAGAAGCACGACTTCGAGAGTTTCGCCTCCTACTATAGCCTCGTGGACGTGGAGTATGTCGCCTCGCTCGACGCCGACTACGACGGCCTCTCGCCGAAGCAGAAGTTCTTCCTCATCATGGAGCACATGGACAAGAGCGAGACCGAGATACAAAACGCGCTGGGCGTGGCCGAGGTGACGATGCGGTCCATCCGGTCGCGCATCGGCAAGAAGCACAAGGCGTGACAGTTTCCGCGGTTTCATCGAAAGATCCCTGTAGCCTCATCGGCAGAATTCGCGATTTCATCGACAGATTTATCATCATCAACCATCATAACACAAGACATGAAAGCGACCAGATTCCTCCTCGGCGCCCTGCTGCTCCTGCTCTGCGGCGCGGTGCTCCAGGCTCAACCCAGCCTCGTGCCCAAACCCGCACAGGCGACCTGGGGAAAGGGTAAGTTTACCATCCAGCCTCAGACCACCATCGCCTACGGCGACAAGGCGCTCCAGCCAGCCGCCGACTACCTCGCCTCCAGCCTCCAGCGCCTCACGGGGGTGCGCCCCAAGACCCAGCGTGGCGGCAAGGGCGACATCCTGCTGCAGATCGACCGCAAGGGCGTGAAGGGCGAAGGGGCCTACCGCCTCAACGTGGAGAAGGCGCGCATCACGGTCAAGGGCCACGACTACGGCGCCATCACGTCGGCCATCGCCACCCTCCGACAGATCACGGAGGGAAAGGAGGTGGCGACCTGCCAGATCAGCGACGCTCCGCGCTTCGGCTGGCGCGGCTTCCATCTCGACTGCTCGCGCCACTTCTTCAGCGTGGCCGAGGTGGAGGAGGTCATCGACCTCATGGCGCTCTACAAGCTCAACCGCTTCCACTGGCACCTGACGGACGACCAGGGCTGGCGTATCGAGATCAAGAAATATCCGCTGCTGACGGAGCGCGGAGCCTGGCGCAAGCCCAACGGCCAGGACGCCTCCTGCCTCTACCAGGCGAAGAAGGAGGACAACCCCGACCTGCTGCTGCCGGCCGACCGCTGGCGCACCACGGCCGAGGGCGACTCGCTCTATGGCGGCTTCTACACCCAGGACGAGATCCGCCGCGTGGTGAGCTATGCTGCCGCCCGGGGCATCAGTATCGTGCCCGAGATCGACATGCCGGGCCACTGCCTGAGCGCCATCGCCAACTACGAGGGTCTCAGCTGCTTCGACCAGGTGGGCTGGGGCAAGGTCTTCACCTCGCCGCTCTGCCCGGGCAAGGACGCGGCCCTGGAGTTCTGCCGCAACGTCTGGAGCGAGGTGATCGCCCTCTTCCCCTATGAGTATGTCCACATCGGAGGCGACGAGGTGGAGAAGGACAACTGGCGCAAGTGTGCCGACTGCCAGCGCCGCATCGCCCAGCAGGGCCTCAAGGGTGTGGAGGAGCTGCAGTCGTGGTTCATCCACGAGATGGAGCGGTTCTTCAATGCCAAGGGCCGCCGCATGATCGGATGGGACGAGATCATCGAGGGCGGACTCTCCAAGACTTCCACCGTGATGTGGTGGAGAAACTGGGCGCCACAGTCGGTGCCCGAGGCCACGGCTCATGGCAACGACGTCATCTACACGCCGGCCACACCGTTCTATTTCTCACAAAACGAGGAGAAGAGTTCCATGCGCCAGGTCTATGACTACGATCTCGCGCCGGCCAGCCTCTCAGCAGCACAGCGGGCGCATATCATCGGCGTGCAGGCCAACCTCTGGGCCGAAGGCATCCCGTCACGATCCCGAATGCTCTACATGTACTTCCCGCGCATCCTGGCGCTCGCCGAACTGGCCTGGACGCAGCCCGCGCAGAAGGACTACGACGACTTCTACGGTCGCCTGCGCCAGCAGCTCTCGATGCTCAACCGCCTGGGCGTGCCCTACCGCATTCCCTCGCTCGACGGTTTCCACAACGTCAACGCCTTCACGGATAAGGGTACGCTGAGCGTGGAATGCCAGGACCCGCAGGCCGTCATCCGCTACACCACCGACGGCACCTTCCCCAACGCGGAGTCGCCGCGCTACGTCGGCCCGATCACGGTCGATCAGACCACGCCCTTCACGCTCCGCACCTTCACGCCCGAGGGCCGCGCCGACGAGATGGTGCAGGCCGACTTCGTGAAGCAGGGTCTCCTGCCGGCGCTCCAGAATGTGCCCGCCCTGAAACCAGGGGTGAAGACCGACTGGTACGACTTCCCGGGCGTCACCTGCCGCCTCATCACCACGGCGCCCTTCAACGGGTCCTACACCACGCCCGACGTGGTCATCCCGGAGGCCTGCAAGGGCAATATCGGCCTCGTCACCAAGGGCTACATCCTCATACCCGAGGACGGGGTCTATACCTTCGCCCTGCTCAGCGACGACGGCAGCTGGCTCAAGATAGACGGCAATATGGTGGTCAATAACGACCGCGAGCAGTCGCCCCACGAGATGGTCTGCCAGCAGGCGCTCGCCAAGGGCTACCACTACCTCGAAGTGCGCTACTTCGACCACAACGGCGGCGTGCTCCGCCTCAACGTCCTCGACCCGCAGGGCAAGCGCCTCGACCCGCAGACGATCTTCTTCCACGCTGCGGAGAACTAATATCCTAACAAGGCTCGCGCCCACAGATAAAGAGAATCCTGCGCAGGCGCCTCGGAAAGAGGTGGTCTGCGCAGGTTTTTTTCGTTGTTTCGTTGTTTCGTTGTTACATTCTCAAATTTCGCATGTAAGCTCCACACGCCCTGAAAGGGCAGAAGCCCCTAGCCCAGGGCATCGCCCTGGGTTATTACGGATGCAAACTTGTCGCCCTGTAAGGGCAAAAGCTTTAAAACTCCAGGCAAAACATAAGGCTTTTGCCCTTACAGGGCGTCTTGCTGATTGCCATCATACCCAGGGCGATGCCCTGGGCTAGGAGCTTTTGGGCTTTCAGCCCGTTTCAACCGTACAGGTCGGCTTTTTTCGTTGTTACATTGTTACATTGTTACGTTTTTGATTTCTGACAACGCTTTAACGTTATAACGTTTAACGTTTTTGTTTTCGAAGGAAGCAAGCGAAGAAGCAAGGCTGGACGAGAAAGGATGGAAAGACAAGAAGAGAAAGGACGAAGCGGCAAGAAGAGAAAGGACGGGGAAAAAAGAGGGGAAGGACAAAGCAGTAAGAAGGGAAAGGACAAAGCAGAAAGACCCATTAATACAAATTACAAACAACCCCTTCTTAAGACATTACGATAAATATAATATTTATATATTATAATATATAGATATATATTTATGTTATAATATTATATATACTATATAGTATTATTCGTATTACACATAATTTATCCTGTACTAAGGAAACTGTTTTTCTCATGCCTCAAACTAAAAGTCATTTTCGAAAACGTTAAACGTTAAACGTTATAATGTAAGAACCGACCTCTACTACAGGCGTCTCCGCAAACCATGGCCGACTGAAAATCAAAAACGTAACAATGTAACAATGTAACAACGCAACTTTGAGCTGAGGCAAGCGTAAGTTACGACCAAACGCAGTCGTAAGTTATCTACAAGCACGGACGTAAGCAACCCTCGGCAAGGTCCCTGGCCAAGACCACCAAAAACGGAAGCAAAAAGAAGGAAAAAGAGACTGATTGTTTAGGCAAACGCCACCACTTCAACACATTAGGCCCGACGATTCAAAAAATGATTTCGCTACCAGGCTCGCGTCTCCCTCCAAAAGGGGTTGAATGATCCCGTCATGGCAAGCAAAAAGCCTCCAAAAGGGGATGAAAACCAAGAAAAAACGCCTCGTTAAGATTATTTAACGGAAGCCCCCCCATTTTTGCAATGTTTAGTAAATTTGCACCCGAGAAGCAACCATTCTCCTCGCTTTGCGCACCTTTTGCCACACCTGAAGGCGACCACAAGGGACACGCATCTGAGCAAGAAGACACTAAGAAAAAATAGTGATCAATAAACATAGTAAATAACACCAAAGAGAGAACATTAAAACGATGAGAACAACTACATCACAACAAGGCAAGCGCTGCACTTGGTGGCGCTGCCTGAGTAGTAGTTTCGCCACGGCGCTCCTTGCAGCAGCTCCCCTAGTAGCATCTGCTCAAACGGGCAAAGCGACGCGAAACGACGGAATGGTCGGAGCAGCCACCCTCAAGGGTCAGACTGCAGAACAGATTCTTGCGGCCAAAGTTGCTGACAAAGAGGTCGGATCGCTGAACGATCCGAGCAAGGTCTTTTTCTTCTACAACGTAAAAACGGGCAAGTTCCTCAGCATGGGAGGCTATTGGGGTGTGCACGCTTCGCTAAAGGACACCCCCGTCGCCTTTTGGGCTCAGAATGGAAGCAGCACTGCCATCAACTTTGCCCAAGACCTAAAAACCAAGCAGGGTTCTTGGATGAAATAGGTCGAGAATAGTAATAGCACCGACGAGGGCGTATTTCTTGACCGAGGAAGTAGCTTGGGCCAGTATTATACCGGATACAACGGTTGGTTCCTCGAAAAGGATCCAACCGACGCAAAGCATAACACTTATAGGCTCTACACCTATACAGGCAAAACTACGCTTTGGCCTAGCAAACAAGTCTATCTTTCGGCGCTTGGAGACGCTGCATCAGAGAAGAACTGTGATGCGGACACGAAAGACAACCTTATCAACAGCGGACTGTGGGACGAGCACTCCCAATGGCGTATCATTTCCTTGAAGGAGATTCAGGATTTGATGGATGTAGCGTCCGAGAATCTGACCGACCCGCTTGACCTTACCTTCAAGTTGGCTTGCCCCGGATTCGATCGTGGCCGAATGGACATCGATGCTTGGGAATCGGTCGCCACAGGTGGCTACGCAAGAATCGGACTGGAGCAATGCTTCCACAAGTTCGTACCCAATGGTAAAACAGAGTCCTTGACGCGCGGTAGCGACAAGAACTACGACAATACGTTCGACAAAAACTACGAGTTCCCGTACAAGGGAGACCAGCTCCAAACCTTCGCTGACCGTGAGGACTACAAGCGCCACATGGCCAAATATTTCTGTATGGACGTACGCGGCGTACACGGCTACATCTACCAAAAGCAGAATGTGACGAAGCCTGGCACCTACGTCATCGAGTGCAAGGGCTACTCCAACACGCCGAAAGCCCTTCTCTTTGCCGGTATTGGACAAAACAATGGCTCCGGCTTGGTCGAGGGCACCAAGCGCACGACCACGCTGAACCAGGTCGGCAACATGCCGGCAGACGAGCAGGCACGCCTCCACGTGGACGAGCTGAACATGGACTATGCGGGCAAGGAGTTCTACGAGTCAAGCAAATATACCAATAGCGTGATCGTACAGGTGACGCAGGAGATGATCGAGGATGCTAAGAAAGCTGGTCAAGAAGGTGTCAGCATCGCCTTCGGTCTCAACATTGGCGATGGCAGCCAAACTCCCAGCCTCAACGACTGGACTGTATTTGACGACTTCCGTCTGATCTACGTAAGCAACACGAAGAATGAGGACCTCGTTCTCGACGAACTTCGTGGCGACTTGGAGTATCTGAAGAATGGCATTACCTACAAGAACCGTGTGCTCCGCCTTGCCAAGACGTTCACTCCGAACAAATGGAACTCCTTCGTGCTGCCCGTAGATCTTACGGTTAAGCAGCTTCGCGATGCCTTTGGTGCCACCGTGCGCCTTGCCAGACTCAATAACCTCACGGCCACCGAGCTGCAGTTTGAGACCGTAAACCTCGACGGAAAAGCCGACAAGGATATCGCTCTCGAGGCTTACAAGCCGTACATCATCTTCCCGGTCAAGATGATGGAGGACAACAATAATAGCCCCTACACCGCCACCATCGCCAAGAATGGAAGCCAGGAGAATCCCTATAAAGTAACGATCCAGGCTCAGCGCTTCGAGATTCCCAGCGTCACGTTCAAGACGAACGCAAGCAATGCGAACGACCTCAGCAACATGGACGAGCATTGGACGACGAGGATGACCGATAACGTGGGAACCATCACGGCTTACGGCACCTTCGTCCGCACCTTCGACGAGAATGCTACACAGGACGAGACCACGGGCAAATGGACGTTCTCCAGCAGCAAGGGCACAATCCGCGATGGCTACGACGACCTGGTGGGAAGCTACTTCTTCGACTATGGCAACGTATATTATACCGAGAACCCGGAAAAGGTGCGCGGTCTCCGCGGCTTCTCTTGCTGGTTCAAGCCCAACAACGGCACGAAGCCCGCAGTCTATCTCGACGGCGTGAAGCAGGAGACAGAGTTGACGGCCATTGGCGAGCTGATCATCAGCCCCGAGGCTGCCAACCGCTACGGCAAGAACGATGGCGTATATAATCTCCAGGGACAGCGTGTCGGCAATACGACCGAGGGTCTGCCCAGCGGCATCTACATCGTCAACGGACGCAAGCATGTGGTAAGATAATCCTATCAGACAAATTTCAAAAAAGGACTTAAGAAAAATGAAACGTAAATATATCAAGCCCACCACATCCTTGGTGAGGGTGGAGACGCAGGGCAACTACTGTGCAGCTACTTCCTGGAGAGCCCCCGACGCCAGCGGAGCTGTGCAGTCCGCCGCCGACAGGGGTTATGTCCTCACGGACGAGGACGAAAGTGTAAACGAGTACAATCCTTGGAACAGCGACACCTGGTAGTCCGCGCGGCATAAGGCCGTCGGAAACGACTACCTACGAGACTTAAGGAACCATGGACGGAAGCCAGCAATGGCATACGTCCATGGTTTTTGGGCTTCTATCGAGACTTAGTTGCCGTCTCGTATCGGGAGGCTTTTCCGCATCGTCCTTTTGCCCAAGAAAGCTACTTTTTTCATCCAAGAAGGCTATTTTTTCAATCATTTGCATCATCACAGTTATCACCTTATATGAGAAAGAAATATACCCCACCCCAGTCTCAGACGATCCCACTCGACGTATCAGGAAACATGATGGACGTCTTTACCGTCAGCAAGCCTAGTGGCAAGGGCAATCCGACCACGATACGCATCGGAAAGCGTCCCGACACCATCTTACCCTTCACGCAGGAGGAAGAAGAGGAGGAAGACGATAGGAAAGACGCAACTCTTTGGGAGTTTTAGCATGGGACAAAGCCAGTTTATGGTAGCACCAAAAAATCAATCACCGAAAACAAACTAACATGAACATACTTCTATCTCTGTTGGTGTCGTCAGTCTATATTTTCAACGCGCAGGGACAATACCTCTGCATCGGCGACGACGGCACTCCCACGCTCTCCGACGCACCCGTGAGACTCGACGTCACACGGGTGGACGAGGTCGCCGAGGCCGGGCGTTTCGACCTCGACTACACGGGCATGAAATGGATTCTCAAGCCCTCCGCGGAGCACACCTACACCCTCGGCTATCAGGTGGGAGAAGCCAATGCCACCACCTTTGTCTATGTGCGCTCGGGCGCCATGGCCACCACGTTTGAAGAGCCCGACGCCACCTTCCTCGATGGCCAATGGGCAGTATCTACGGGCGAAGAGAGCCAGCCCATCGTCCTCGACGAGACGACCGACTATGTCTGCCCCCAGTTCTACAAGAAGCATGTCGATGTCACGCTCCAGCGCAGCTTGGTCCAGCAGGAGTGGAACACGCTCTGCCTGCCGTTCCCGCTGCACGCTGATCAGGTCAGCGCACTTTGGGGTGAGGGCACGCGCGTGGCTGAATACACGGGCGACACGGGCGACAAGCTCCTTTTCACCACCTGCGAGGATATCGAGGCGGGCGTGCCCTACGTCCTGAAGCCCGAGCGGGTCAGCGAAGACAACGTCTATCGGATCGAGGGTATTGACATCACCTCTTGGGACCGCGGCAACCGGTCTCGCGAGACCGTTGCCAATGGCACCCGCTTCATCGGCTTCTATAGCCCCACGATCGTTCCGGCCAACGCCTACGTCTTCGGCGACGGCGACCGGATGTATTGTCTCGAAACCGACATGGGAGCCAATGGCTTCCGTGGCTATTTCCAAAGCAACGATCCGCAGGCTGCCGATCGCAACCTCGGCTGGACAGTAGAGGACCAGGAGGTCACCTCCGTCCCGCAGACCACACCCGTGGTCTCTCGCCCTGCCGATGGCGCCGTCTTCAACGCTGGCGGCCAACTGGTGCGTCGCAAGGGTTCTGCCGAACCTCTTGCCCCTGGCCTGTATATCGTCAATGGTATCAAAATCATCGTCAAATAAGTCTCACACAATGAAAACTACACAACACATCCTACTGTGCCTTCTGCTGTGGGCCTTCTCCGCTGCCCATACCCTGGCAGCACACACCGATGGCGAAACGAAGTTTATCAAAGCGGGGAAGGACTTCTCTGCGCTGGACGTCTCTCAGATTCCCAGCGGCCAACTGTGGATGCTCTCCACCAACGGAACTGCTTCTGGCAAAAACTTCACCATCGATTTCTCAAAGAAAAGCCTGGAGATAGTCCTCGACGTCTCCGCTTGTACCTCCGCCCTGGAGAACATCATCTCCTTCGGAAAGAAGATACAGGACTGGCGGGGCAAGAACCTCCACTTCTATTATATCCCACCCACCTACAACCTGCCTTACACTTCCAGCAGGGGACAAAAATTCAGCGAGCGACTCCGCGGAAGCTGGGTCAACACGTGGCAGAACACGCAGACCGCATTGGACGTGGAGCTTGATGACGACACGAAGATTCTCACCATCCATCTGACCAAGGATGGCTTCTATGTCAACGGCGTACTGCAGCAGGCTTCCAGCTCGGCTATCTCTGCCTTGTTCTCCTCCGGGTCTTCCACCATCCAGATAGGTAGTGCCGAGGGGGAAGTCCGCAGTCGTGCCGTCTGCAAGCGCGTGCGCCTGATAGACTATGTCGATATGAGCAAGACAGACCACATCGCCGCCTGGACCAGCAATGCACAGAAGTATGAGGACCACAAGGAGGCTGCCCATACCACCTTCCTGCCCTATCCCTCCACGGAGCAACTTCGTGCCGACGCAACCCACTACGATGCCCCGTGGCTGCCCACCGACGAGACGCGCTCGCTGGTGAGGAGCCTCAACAGTAGCGAGAACGGCAAGGAGTGGAGTTTCTGCTATGTCAAGGGCACAACGAGCGGACCCGCAGCCAGCGAGTTCTACGCCAAGGACTTCGAACAGTCGCCCTACTATGTGGCCAGCCAATGGAAGCCCATCCGCGTGCCGCTCTCCTGGGAGATGGCGGGCTACGGAAGGCCTGTCTATACCAACATCGGCTATCCCTTCGAGTACAATCCGCCAAAGGCCGTGGACAGCCAGCGCGAGACCAACGAGAACGACAACAATGCCACGGGCTTCTACCGCCGCCAGTTCACGCTCGACGACTCGTGGCGCGACAAGCGCGTCTTCCTCCATTTCGACGGCGTCTATAGTGCCGCTGCCGTTTGGGTGGATGGCAACTACGTCGGCTACTCGCAGGGATCCAATACCGATGCGGAGTTTGACATCACCGCAGCCCTGGAGAAGCAGGCCGACGGCAGCATCCGGACGGGCAGCTCGGCAGACAACGTCCACCAGCTCTCCGTGCGCGTCTATCGCTGGTGCGACGGTTCCTATCTCGAGGGACAGGACATGTGGCACCTTTCGGGCATCCACCGCGACGTCTATCTCGTCGCCACACCCAAGGTCTTTGTAGCCGACCACGTCATCACCACCGACAACATGGCCGCCGATGCTACCAGCGGCACGATGCAGGTAGCGCTCACCATCGACAACCGCGACCGCGTGGCTGATGCCAACAAGACCATTGTCGTCACGCTCAGCGACAAGGAGGGCAACGTGGTAGCTACTGGCACGGCTGCATACCAAAGCAAACAAGACAACAACGGAAGACAGACCCTGACCGTGAGCCTTCCGGGACTCAAGGGCCTGCATCCTTGGAGTGCGGAGTCTCCTTATTTATATAATGTGACGGTGAGCCAGCGTGCTGCCGACGGCACGGAAGAGATGGCGTTCAACACGAAGTATGGTTTCCGCACCATCACGCTGACGAAAAATCCACACCTCGTCTATGTCAACGGCCAGCGTGTCTTCTTCAAGGGAGTCAACACCCAGGACACGCATCCCGAATACGGACGGGCCATCGACGTGGAGACGATGATGAAGGACCTGACGATGATGAAGCAGGCCAATGTCAACACGGTACGCACGTCCCACTATCCGCGCCAGCCGAAGATGTACGCCATGATGGACGCCCTGGGCTTCTATGTGATGGACGAGGCCGACGTGGAGTGCCACTATGCCTGGATATGGAGATTCAACCAACTCACCACAAACGGAAACTGGACCGCTCAGTATGTGGACCGCAACGTGCGCATGGTGGCGCGCGACCGCAACCACCCCTGCGTCACGTTCTGGTCTTTGGGCAACGAGTCCGGAAGCGGCCTCAACTTCGAGAAGGCCTATGCGGCAGTGAAGGCCCTCGACAGCCGACCCATCCACTATGAGGGTACGAGCAACTGGGGCAATGAGGCCACTTCGGACCTCTATTCCAATATGTATCCCACGGTGAGCGATGTTGCAAGCAACAAGAATGGGGTCAAGGATCGTCCCTACTTCATCTGCGAATATGCTCATGCCATGGGACAAGCCGTAGGCAACCTGAAGGACTACTGGGACGTCATCGAGAGCAGCACCGGCATCATTGGCGGCTGCATTTGGGACTGGGTGGACCAGGCCATCTACCGAGTGGAAAGCGGCTCTGGCGTCGTGGCCGACAAGACCAAGAATGGTTTCCACAATTGGACCTCGGGCTACGACTACAATGACATCGCGCTGTTTGGAGTTGGCTTCCAGGGCAACTTCCTCAACAACGGCCTCATCACGCCCGACCGCGCCTGGACGTCCAAGCTCACCGAGGTGAAGAAGGTCTATCAGTATGTGGCGTTCTCCGACTTCGACGCGGCCTCGCGCTCAGTCTCCCTCACCAACAAGTATGTCTTCACCACCATTTCTCCCGACCGCTACGACCTCGCCTTCCGCGTGTTCAAGGATGGAAGGCTGGTGGAGGAGGCTACTATCGGCCACTTCGACGCGATCGCGCCGGGAGCCACGGCACGCATCACCCTGCCGCTGAAGACCGTGACCGACGAGGCGAGCGAATATCTCGTCAATGTCGAGCTGCGCATCAAGGAGGACTGCGCATGGGCGGAGGCTGGCTACAATATCGCCGATGAGCAGTTTGCCCTGACCGCGCGCCCAGCCTGGACCGCTCACACGTCCAACGGAGGATCCCTGACGATCAGCGGCAACACCGTCTCGGGCAACGACTCCGAGGGCAACGACTTCCAAATGGCTTTCGACGACAGCGGCAAGATGACGGCGTGGACCTATGCGGGCAAGCAGATTCTGCACACCAATGCCAATGGTACGATTGCGTCGGGAGCTGCGCCCGACTTCAATAGTTGCCGAAACATCGACAACGACAAAGAGAGTACCGGTACCGCAAATGTAGGATGTGTCAATTCGTCCTCGACCAAAATCATCAAGGCGTTGACGAAAGACGATGCTTCGGGCTGCGCCACCATGACGGTGCAGGGCAATGCCAAAAACTGCCAGTACACCATCCGCTACACGTTCTATCCTGATGCCACGGTTGACATGAAGACGACTTTCTCTCCTTCGGGAGCTACACGCCGTCTGGGTCTCGGCCTGCAACTGGCTTCGGGCTTTGAGAATGTGGAGTTCTATGCGCGTGGCCCGCGCTCCAACTATTCCGACCGCAAGACAGGTTCCTACCTTGGACGTTTCACCACCACGGTCGATGATATGGTGGAGGAGCAAATCCACCCACAGACCTACGGCGACCATGAGGATCTGCGCGAACTGCTGCTCAGCAACAAGGAGGAAGGTCTCACGCTCACAGTCCAGGTTGATGGCCAAGCCTCATTCTCGCTCTCTCACTTCGATGAGTCGAAGTGGATAGAAGAAGGCAGCGACCTGTGGAAAATACCCACCCATTGGTACGACCTCGTGCGTAAGCCCCAGGTGTTTGCCCATATCGACTATTGGCAGCGCGGACTGGGCAACAACAGTTGCCAAGGCGACGTGGTCCTGCCGAAATATGAGTGTCCCACCTCAGGCGACCATACATACACGCTGCGATTGAAACCCAATCTGTAATTGCAACTTGGTTGATCTGACTCAACGATCGCCTTATTCAACTTTGCAGCCCACGGGGAAAAACAGACACTTGCCTGTTTCCCCGTGGGCTGCTTTGTCATCATAACGGTCATGAGAAAAACGGAATGGCAATTCTCATTGTTACATTGTTACATTGTCACGTTTTTGATTTTTGATAATGCATTAACGTTATAACGTTTAACGTTTTTGTTTTCGGAAGGCAGCACAACACAAACAATGCTTCGCCAGGACAAAACCTGCAGCAAAAGACGCCCGCTAAAAGGCGGCTGTGCGTTGACACAATGGTAAATATCTGCCACACAGGGGGTTGAAAGCAAGTTAAAAACAGAGCTTTAATCTTATTTAACGCTCTACCCCCATTTTTACAATGTTTAGTAATTTTGCACCCAAATAGATTGTGCATTCCAGTCAGAATCAACCTGTCGCCCTACCTGATGGCGAACAAACTGGGTTAGAACTGAGCATGGAGGTACTAAAAACAACAGTGATCATTACTAACATCTAAAGAGAGAACATTAAAACGATGAAAACAACTACATCACAACACGGCGAACGCTGCTTATGGCGGCGCAGCTGGAGTGTTGGAATCGCCACGGCACTCCTTGCCGCTGCACCCTTTGTGGCATCAGCACAAAACGCCGTCGCAACGGGCGACGAAAACACAATCGCTACTTACAAGGGCGTAGAGGACCTACCAGGAGAGACCTTTGAGGAGCTCAAGGCGGGAATCACCTCGGACTGCTCCTACGGTGACCCGACCAAAGTGTACTTCCTCTACAACGTGGGAACGGGCAAGTTTCTCAACATGGGAGGCTACTGGGGTACGCATGCCTCTATGAAAGACTACCCGATGCCACTTTGGACACGCAAAGGATCGTATGCGGAAGCGACTGATGGAAGCATAACGCCCTCTCTCAACTTCACCCATAACATCGCTACCACGGAGGGCAACCTGATAAAATGGGTGAATTCGGGAAGCTCGACCGATGCTGGCGTTTTCTGCGACCGTCCTGAGGATAGCAACACAAACGGTTACGATGGCTGGTTCTTTGAAAAAGTAGAGGGCGACGAAAAGAACACCTACAGGATCTACACCTATAGCACAAGGACAGTAGGATTAACAAGTAGCCGACTTTATCTCTTCGGTTACCCTCAAGGACTGGGCACGGCCGACAAAAACTGTGGAGCAGATACAAAGAATAATCTCTCACAGGATTTTCCGAATGAAGACTTTTACAAATGGCGCGTCCTCACCCTGCAGGACGTCTACACCTTACAGCAAGAGAATAGCGAAGATCTGGATGGTCCGCTTGACCTTTCCTTCAAGTTGAAGTGCCCTGGTTTCGAGCGTGGAAGAACGGATATCAACGAATGGTATGTATATACCTCTTCCGTCGTACCGGAATCGTACACCCGTATCGGTCTGGAGGAGTACAACTTCAAGACGAGGACGACGAAATCGACTTCGGCCACTCCCCTGTCACGCGGCACGGGCGAAGATCATAACAATGGTAAGTTTACAACGTCATCTCCCTATACATACAACTTCCCCTATTCGAACACCGATTCCAAACCCATCACCAACAAAAACGACTATCGTCGATTCATGGGTAAGTTCTTCTGCATGGACGTACATGGCACGCATGGCTACATCTATCAGAAGGTGTATGTGAAGCACGCGGGCACCTACGTCGTAGAGTGCAAGGGCTACTCCAACACGCCGAATGCCCACCTCTTCGCAGGTGTTGCAGGCCAGGATGGCCAAGGCGAGGGCTTGTTTGACCGTTCAAGACGCACGATCATGCTTAACCAGGTCAGCTACATGACCGAGGCCGAGAAGTCTCGCCTCCATGTAACAGAGCAGAACATGGACTATGCGGGTAAGGAGTTCTACGAGTCAAACAAATACAACAATAGCGTGATTGTACAGGTGACGGATCAGATGATCAAGGATGCTAATGCTGCTGGTCAAGAAGGTGCTTGCATCGCCTTCGGCCTCTACATCGGCAACCCCAACGACGCCAGCGAGACGCCCGAAGCCAACGAGTGGACGGTGTTCGATGACTTCCGCGTGCTCTACGCCAGCAACGTGAAGAGCGAGGACCTGATCCTCGACGAGCTTCGTGGCGACTTGAAGTATCTGGAGGATGGCATCACCTACAAGAACCGCATGCTCCGCCTTGCCAAGACGTTCACCAAGGAGCGCTGGAACTCCTTCGTACTGCCCGTGGAACTCACGGTCAGCCAGGTTCGTGCAGCCTTTGGTGCCAACGTGCGCCTTGCCAAGCTCAAGGCCCTCACGGACACCGAGCTGCAGTTTGAGACCGTAAACCTCGACGAGAACGACAAGGTACCTGCCCTCGAAGCCTATTGGCCGTACATCATCTTCCCGACCAAGACGATGGAGGCCAACAATGGTAGCCCCTACACCGCCACCATCACCACGACGGGAACTGGCGACAATTACGAGGTAACGATCCAGGGGCAGCGCTTCGAGATCCCCAACGTTACGTTCAAGATGACTAACGAGAACAAGAACGACCTCACCAACATGGAGGCAAACTGGACGACGAAGCTGACTCACAAAGCGGGAGCCATCACGGCCTACGGCACCTTCGTCCGCACTTTCGACCCAGACGCCAAACAGGACGATACCGGCAAATGGAGCTTCTCCAGCAGAAAGGGAGAAATCATTCCAGGCTACGACAACCTGGTGGGAAGCTACTTCTTCGACAATGGCAACGTCTATTACTCTGACACGAAGGAGCGCGGTCTCCGCGGCTTCTCCTGCTGGTTCAAGCCCAACAACAACGAGGTGCCCGCATTCTATCTCGACGGCGTGAAGCAGGATGCAGAGTTGACGTCTATCGGCGAGCTGATCGTAGGCCCAGAGGCTGCCAAGCGCTACGGCAAGAACAATGGCGTGTATAACCTCCAGGGACAGCGTGTCGGCAATACGACCGAGGGTCTGCCCAGCGGCATCTACATCGTCAACGGACGCAAGTATGTGGTAAGATAATCCAATCAGACAAATTTCAAAAAAGGACTTAAGAAAAATGAAACATAAATATATCAAGCCCACAACATCCTTGGTGAGGGTGGAGACGCAGAACAACTACTGTATAACTCCTTCTACATGGAGCGTACGCGACGCCAGCGGACATGTGCAGTACGACTACGACATGGACAGAATCATTACGGACAAAGATGACGCCGTACACGAGTACGATCCATGGGACAGCTCTAAGTGGTAGCCCGCACGGCCTAAGGCCGTCGGCAACGACTACATATTATAATTAAATTCAAGTTTCGCAAGTTCCTTAGCTTGCTATCTTTTGTT